>JAEEGG010002673.1_pt1 | contig 45625 bp, 35 predicted proteins | sample 9134161 | NCBI WGS metagenome assembly JAEEGG01 (sample SAMN16246543, study PRJNA631951) | gut metagenome | biome: gut microbiome; feature: rumen; material: CR-attached | host: Bos | place: Iran: Karaj | collected 2018-10 | reverse complement strand
GGTCCCTATCTGTTGTGGGCGTTTGAAGTTTGAGGGGCTCTGACTCTAGTACGAGAGGACCGAGTTGGACAGACCTCTAGTGTACCGGTTGTAACGCCAGTGGCACCGCCGGGTAGCTATGTCTGGAACGGATAAGCGCTGAAAGCATCTAAGTGCGAAGCCGGCCCCAAGATGAGACTTCGTCACAGGGTGGTCGAAGACGACGACCTCGATAGGCCGCAGGTGTAAAGGCAGCGATGTCAAAGCCGAGCGGTACTAATAACCCGAACACTTTCCTTCGAAAGCCCTTATATGTCTCCAGCCAATAGTCGCTGCGGGGCGCCGGCCGCGAGCCGGGGACCGCGAAGCATATTTGGGTGGTTACAGAGACGGTGTTCACCTCTTCCCATTCCGAACAGAGAAGTTAAGCCCGTCCTCGCTGATGATACTGCACTCGTTTGTGGAAAAGTAAGTCGCTGCCCATTTTTTACAGGAGCATTCCGAAAGGGATGCTCCTTTTTTGTATATATAATATAATGAATAAGCGAGGCCTTATTGACCTCGCTTATTCATTTTGTATGGTAGACATTGCTGTCCTTCTCCCGCTCAACGACTTGGTACTGTGTTTTTAGTATCAATAATATATCGTATAGTTAGTAATACGTTCCCCCCATGTTGCAATTCGCGAAACCCTCTTTCAAATCCATTTGGCAATATTACAGCATTACATAGGTCGTTTTCAAAACCGATTGGGGGTATCGCAACGTTACATTGTGCATGTTCAAAGTTAATGCTATGCTAATCCTACGATTGCTCCTATAATGATACCGAGGGCTATGGCTATGCCCAAACTTATCCAGCAGAACTTTTTTGCCTTCTGTGCCATCTCGTGGGCATATTCTTTGTCTCCTCTGTGCCAGGCGTTGTCAACTCTTGCAGAAAAAACAATTGCAGCAATACCCGTCGGTATAAAGCAGAAAACGGTTACAAGAATAGACCATACAAGATAATCGTTCGGCTTTATATCTAAATGCACTTCTTTTTTCGTGTCGTGTTTAATACACGCCGTCGTCAAAGCATCCTCAAATGGATTGTTTGAGTTTTCAATAAGTGTTTGTTGTTTGAGTTTTGAAAACTCGTAATAGAAGTAAGCAAATGCCAGTGGGAATAATATTACTACAATAATCTGACCTATCCTCCCACCTATCAGGTAAAGCAAATATTGTATTCCAGTTACCACAATTAATATTGTCAATATGATACAGGATAAGCGCACTGTGCCGCGAGGAAGAAACCTCATCATGGTTACGAATGTGGCAATCAGTGCAAGGGTACATATAAGAGTTAAAAGATTGTGCCAGAAATAAGCCCCAGACCATACTTCCCATAAGTATCTAATCGTTATTTGGCCAAACACATACGATACAACGCAGAGAATGGTGGCTGCAAGACCAAGAATTATTGTGGGTGTTAGACGTGCCCCCTTGGCCATATTCTTTTTCAAGAGTAAGAAGAAAAGGAACAAACCACCATAAATGCAGATAATGCTTAGATAGGACAACACTACTGAAATAGCACCAAATATTTGGAGCGTTGTATTGGAATCGCATTCCGCATTGTACGCATCCCAGTTTTCTTGCCACACTTTGACATCTTGTGAGTGTACGTCTAAGTTGTATTTTTGTTCTATTCCGTCACGTACTGCGCCATTTATGACAGGGGCAATACCTAACAGCGCTATTGCCACTAAAACATAAGCTAGAATTCGGCTTGTTTTGTAAACTTTTTCCATATTGTTGTTATTTATTGATTAGCTTTAAAAGTGAATATAAAACCATCCCGTCACGCCACAACTTTGCGGCAGGGAGGGGCAATTGAATTAAAAACAAAGCGAAAAGTCCCCTGACGCTCACCCGCGCATTTGCGGTGGGAGGGGTGATAATCAGCGAGTTTGCTCCTCGTTGGTCGCAGCTCGTGTCTCCTACGGTGCCATGCAGACAAGTATTGCAAAGCATATGGCATTGCTATTTGTCGCCATAGTGTTGCCCCACCTGCACAACGGTGACGGTGATTATTTCGTCCTTCACGCGATAGATAAGGCGGTCTTTCTGGTTTATGCGGCGCGACCAATAGCCGGCATAATCGCCCACAAGGGGCTCCGGTTTGCCAGTACCCTCGTATGGATGAACGCGCAGTTCCTCAAACAGGCGGTAAACCTTCTTGATGCTTGCCTTGTCGCCACTGCGGCCCAGTGCGCGAAGTTCTTCCTCGGCCTTAGGAGTCAGTTCTATGCGGTACATCACAGACAGAGCATTTGTTTGACATCGTCAAGGTTGACCTCGCGGGCCATCCCCTGCTTTTCTTGCTCCACGCTCTGCTTGAAGGAACGGAGGGCATCCTTGTCGCTGTAGAATTCGTCGTCTGTCTCCGTTGAAGAAAGTATCTTCGCGCCAGCGGCCAGCAAGGCCTCGATGAGGTGCCGTATCACGCTGCTGCGGCCGTCATAGGATATTGTCATTGTCGCCATGATACTATGAATTTGATTATTTCTACCATAATAACGTGGTAATCTTTTTTTATTGCCCCGCAACGAAACAAAAACTGCCACTTGACGGGGTGACGGCAAATTTATTTTGCCACGTTGGGGATTTGTTGTATCTTTGCAAATCAAAAACGGGCGTAGCTCTCGGTCTTGAGGCCTGGACCAAAGGTGAGTTTGCTCTTACTGACGAACAACGCGCCGAGCTGCAGAATCAGGCCGATGCGTTCATGACATATATTCAATGAAACAGAAGGTTATTCTTATCACAGGGGCCAGCAGCGGCATCGGGTATGACGCGGCACTGGCGTTGGCTGCCGAGGGACATAAGGTGTATGCTGCCGCACGGCGTGTGGAATTGATGGCATCGTTGGCGGATAGGGGCATTGTTCCCATTCGGATGGATGTCACCGACGAGCAGTCGATGCAGGACGGAGTGAAAGCCGTACTGGACAAGGAAGGTCGGATAGACGTGCTGGTCAACAATGCCGGTTATGGCTATTTCGGCTCGGTGGAGAATGTGACGATGGAGGATGCGCGTCGCCAGCAGGAGGTCAACGTCTTCGGCTTGGCACGTCTCTGTCAGCTGGTGTTGCCGACCATGCGTCGGCAGGGTTCGGGACGCATCGTCAACACGTCGTCCATCGCCGGCAAGATAGTGCTTCCCTTCGGAGGGTGGTACAACGTGTCGAAATTCTCGGTGGAAGCCCTGAGCGACGCACTGCGCATGGAGGTGAAACCCTTTGGCATCGATGTGGTACTGATAGAGCCCGGTGGCATCAAGACCGACTGGGGCATCATCGCCGCACGCCATCTGAAGGAATCGTCGGCAGGCACTCCTTATGAGACCGATGGCGGACGTTTTTCCGATGTGATGCACTATGGCTACAGCTCCAACCTTCTCTCTTCGCCGCATGTCATTACCCGCACCATCCTGCGTGCCGTCGACCGTCGTCGGCCGCAGGCACGCTACCGCACTGGCCGAGGTTCCCACCTGCTGGTGTTCCTGCATAGCGTTTTGCCCACCCGTTGGTGGGATGCCCTGATGCGCCGCGCAATACGTATCAAAGTGAAATAATCGCATGTACGACGTCAAGATAACAGTCATCCGTAAGGCCGACTACAAAGACCTGCAAGCCCGATACGAGAATCCCATCGAGCACACTTGCGACGTGAGTGAGGGGCAGGCGTGGGTGAGCCGCGAAGGCCGTAAGCCCGATGGGCTCTGCGACAGTGCTTGGGAGAGCATGCGTCCCTTTGTGGAGGCGCTGAGCCGCGGCGAAGGCAACTTCTACGATGGTTGGATGAAGAATCCCGACAGCGCGATGATTAGCTGCAACGACGGATTCCGTCCTGTGAGCTTTCTGCTGGAGAAACAGAATTGAAACAATCAAAACAATAATACTTCAACAATTATGGCAAAGATTACAAATCTTCTTTCCAAGAACGGTTACGAATGGAAGTTCTGCACGGTGGGTGGAGTGACCCGCGTGAACATTGAAACAGGTGCCGACATTGCACACCTTGATGAACTGGACCAGAAGCTCTGGACGGTGCTGAGCTGTCCCGTGAAGGGTCTGGAGTTTGACGAGCGCACCTTGTCGCTGATGGACGCCGACAAGGACGGCAAGATTCGCGTCAACGAGGTGGTGGCCGCTGCCCAGTGGCTCCGCAATGTGTTGACCGACATGGACTACCTGCTCGACGGCAAGGACAGCATCGCCTTCTCCCGTATTAAGACCGACACCGACGAGGGCAAGCAGGTTCTCGAGTCGGCCCGCCTCATATTGAAGAGCATTGGTGTGGAGAAGGAGGAGATATCGTTGCAAGATGTGAACGACTATCTGGCCGTGTTCGAGGAGAAATGCAAGGAGGAATACAAGAGCGCTGATACGGAGCCCTACGAGCCGCCCTACGGCGAGGGCAGCGACGACGCTGAGGCAGCCGTGAACGCTGTCCGTGCCAAGGTGGCCGACTGGTTCATGCGTTGCAAGCTGGTGCAGTTCGACGGCGAGGCCGCCCCGGTGCTTGATGTCCAGGTGGAGAAGATTGCCACCATCAGCGGCAACAACCTTAGCGACAGCGTGGACGAGATAGCCACCTACCCGCTGGCCCGTCCGGTGAAGGAGGCCTTGCTGCCCTTGGCCGGTGGCATCAACCCTGCCTGGCAGGCCCAGATGACGACGCTTGTGTCGGCGGTGCCCGAGTTGCAGGGCAAGGAGACCCTCAGCGAGGAGGAATGGAATGCCGTGCTGGCCAAGGTGGACGGCTACACCGCATGGAAAGCCGCTGGTGCCACCGCTATGGAGGAGGCCGTGGCTGCCCAATTGGAGGCCCATGCCGCCGCCATCGCCCCTGTGGAGCGTTTGGTGCGCTACTGCCGCGATTACTTCACCCTGCTGCACAACTATGTCGTGTTTAAAGACTTCTACCGTCGCGACGACGATAGTATGGCCATCTTCCAGGCCGGCAAGCTCTATATCGACCAGCGTTGCTGCGACCTTTGCGTCAAGGTGTCCGACATGGGACGGAGCACCGCGTCGGCGGGCAAGAGCGGCATATACCTCATCTATTGCCACTGCGTGTCGAAGGACGGCTCGCAGATGGACATCGTGGCGGCTTTGACCGACGGTGACATCGGAGGTCTGCACGAGGGCAAGAACGCCATCTTCTACGACCGCGCCGGTCAGGACTGGGACGCCACCGTCACCAAGATTATCGACAGCCCCATCAGCGTGCGTCAGGCCTTCTGGAGCCCCTACCGCAAGTTCGGCAACTGGGTGACCGACAAGATTACCAAGAGCGCCTCGGAGAAGGAGAGCAAGCAGTTTGACGAGATGACCTCCAAGGCCGACTCGGCCACGACCAACCTCACCGTCAAGCAGGAGGGTGCCGAGGCCGAAGCCAAGGCCAACGAGAAGAAAGCTCAGATGTTCGACATAGCCAAGTTTGCCGGTATCTTTGCCGCCATCGGACTGGCCATCGGTGCCATCGGCGGTGCCCTGGCCTCGTTGGGCGGATTTGTCACTGCCAAGTGGTACAATGTCATCCTGCTGGTTGTCGCTGTGGTAGTCATCATCAGCGGCCCCTCGATGCTCCTGGCATGGCTCAAGCTCCGCAAGCGCAACCTAGGTCCCGTACTCAACGCCAACGGCTGGGCCATCAACAGCAACGTGAAAATCAACACCACCTTCGGCGCCACGCTGACTAGCATGGCCAAGTACCCGAAGATTGTGGCCAAGGACCCCTTCGCCGAGAAGAAGATGGCTTGGTGGAAGAAATTGCTCCTCTGGATTGTCATTCTGGGTGCTGTGTTTGTCGTCGGTTTCAAGCTGACGCAGGGCCGCTGGGTGTGGGAGCCCAAGCCCGTTGAGGATCCGGTGGCCGAGGCAGTGGAACCTGCTGCCGAGCCCGAACCCGCTGCCGAACCCACCGTTGAGGCCGAAGCGGCTCCGGCGGAATAGGACGGTGGCGCCGGCCATGGTTTCCCGACAGTACCGTCGGGCAAGCGTGCAGGGTGGAGCGTCTCGCAAGAGCTCCCGAGCCCTGCACGCTTCCTTTTTCAGACATGCGTTCCAGAGGAATACTATCGATTGATGCATAGATACTTCGGTGTCTCATATTGTTTCATCTCGTTGAGACAAAGTGTCTCACCTCGGTGAGACAGAGTGTGCCACCACGGTGAAACAAAGTGTGCCACCACGGTGAAACAAAGTGTGCCACCACGGTGAAACAAAGTGTGTCACTATGGTGAAACAAAGTGTGTCACTACGATGAAACAAAGTGTGTCACTATGGTGAAACAAAGTGGAGCACCGAAGTTGTTGTAAAACACCACATGAGGATTTGCCGATTGGGTTGCCTTTCAAGGTCATGCCTACCGTGCCTTAGTGGGCGTCGGAATCCCTCGGTGAAAGGGGCAGGAGAGAGGCGAAATCATGCTTGTGGCAAAAATATTTTCTCCATGTCACAAAAAGATAGTACTTTTGTAGTCGAAATCTTTTCAGAATAATCTACCGAACAATGTATAGGACTAATACTTGCGGCGAGCTCCGCCTCGCCAATGTGGGACAGACAGTGACCCTTGCCGGCTGGGTGCAGCGTTCGCGCGACCTCGGCGGCATGACTTTTATCGACCTGCGCGACCGCTACGGCATCACGCAGCTGGCGTTCAACATGGAGACCGATGCCACGCTCTGCGAGCAGGCCCGCAAACTGGGGCGCGAATACGTCATCCAGGCCAAGGGCAAGGTGATAGAACGCAGTTCGAAGAACAGCAAGATTCCCACCGGGGAGATTGAAATCGAGGTCACAGCACTCACCGTCCTCAACGAGGCCAAGACTCCTCCTTTTACCATCGAGGACCAAAGCGACGGCGGCGACGACCTGCGTATGAAATACCGCTATCTCGACCTGCGTCGTGCCCCGGTGCGCCGCAACCTGGAGCTGCGCCACCGCATGGCTATGCTGGTGCGCAACTACCTCTCCGACCACGACTTCCTCGAGATTGAGACCCCCATGCTCATCAAGTCCACCCCCGAGGGTGCCCGCGACTTCGTGGTGCCCAGCCGCATGAACCCCGGCGAGTTCTACGCCCTGCCCCAGAGCCCGCAGCAATACAAGCAACTGCTCATGGTGGCCGGATTCGACCGCTATTGCCAGATAGTGCGCTGCTTCCGCGACGAGGACCTTCGTGCCGACCGCCAGCCCGAATTCACGCAGATTGACTGCGAGATGTCGTTCGTGGAGCAGGAGGACGTGCTGAATATGTTCGAGGGCATGACCAAACACCTCTTCAAGGAGGTAAAAGGCATGGAGTTCGGCGACTTTCCCCGCATGACTTGGCACGATGCCATGCGTCTCTACGGCAGCGACAAGCCCGACATCCGCTTCGGCATGACCTTCAAGGAGGTGACCGATGTGGTCAAAGGGCACGGCTTTGGCCTCTTCGACAACAGCGAGTTGATTGTGGGTATCGTGGCCGAGGGTTGCGCCGAATACACCCGCAAACAGCTCGACGCGCTGACCGACTTCGTCAAACGTCCGCAGGTGGGTGCCGGCGGAATGGTCTATATCAAATACAACGCCGACGGCACGTTCAAGAGTAGCGTGGACAAGTTCTACGATGCCGCCGCCCTCAAGGCCATCGCCGACAAGATGGGCGCCAAGCCGGGCGACCTGATGTTGCTGCTCTGCGGTTCCGCCATGAAGACCCGTGTGCAGCTCTGCGCCTTGCGTCTTGAGATGGGTCAGCAGCTCGGCCTGCGCGACCCGCAGAAGTTCGCCCCCCTCTGGGTCATCGACTTCCCTTTGTTAGAGTGGGACGACGAGACACAGCGCTACTACGCCATGCACCATCCCTTCACCGCCCCCAAACCGGAGGACGAGCCGCTGCTCGACGACCCCAGCCGTTGGGGCGACATCCGTGCCAACGCTTACGACATTGTGATGAATGGCACCGAGGTGGGTGGCGGCTCCATCCGTATCCACGACCGTACCTTGCAAAACAAGATGTTCCATACACTTGGTTTCACCGACGAGCAGGCCTACGCCCAGTTTGGCTTCCTGATGGATGCCTTCACCTACGGCGCTCCGCCACATGCCGGTCTGGCCTTCGGCTTCGACCGCCTGTGCTCCCTGTTTGGTGGTGCCGACAACATCCGCGACTTTATCGCTTTTCCCAAGAACAACTCGGGTCGCGATGTGATGAGCGGCAGCCCAGCGCCTATCGCACAGGCACAGCTCGACGAACTGATGATTGACCTCCGTCCTGCAAAGCAATAGCACCTTAACCCCATCCGGCAGACAATGGCAGACAACTATTTGGAGAAACGCTACGAGGAGGTGTTCGGACAGGGACGCCGCCAAGTGAAGCGCATCGGTCATACCGTTGACGAACTCTTGCGGAAGAATCGCAGTTGCCGCGGCTACAAGAAGAGCTTTACGGTCACCCGTGAGATGCTGGAGCGTATTGTGGGCGTCAACACCAAGATACCTTCGGGATGCAATCGGCAGGTGCTGCGCTTCAAGCTGGTGACCAAAGACACCGGTGCCGAGAAGGTATTGGCAAATATCAAGATGGGTGCCGCGTTGCCCGAACTTCATCTTCCTTTCCCTGGCACCGAGCCGGAGGCCTTTATTATTGTCTGTTGCGAGGGGCAGGAGACCAAGTTGGTGGATATTGATTTGGGCATCTCGTTGCAAAGTATGCTGCTCAAGGCGGTGGAGATGGGACTGAACGGACTCATCATTGGTGCCTTCAACAAGGCATCCCTGACCGAGGCGTTCCAACTTCCGCATGACCCCATTGCCGTGCTTTGCATAGGCAAAGGTGCCGAACGTATCGAACTCACCCCCATCGCTGCCACTGAGAGCCACGCATACTACAGGAAAGAGACCTCGCAAGGCATGACGCATTTCGTCCCCAAGGTTCGCCTGGAAGACCTGATACTACCTTAACGCGAGACCCTACAAATCCATGAATGCATGAAGGATCTTCGCACCCGAATGCCAAAATAAAACGAAAAAAGTTTGCTATTCTGTTCATAGATTCAGATTTATGTGTATTTTTGCAAACTCTAAAGGGATGCAGATTCCATAAGTTTGCTGGCTTAGGAGTGTGCAATTCATTTAGTTATGTCCGTATCGTGTGCGGAGGCAAGTTCTGTGCCGATACATAATTATAAACCAATATAGGAGAAAAAAGTTATAGCAGCATTAGTACAACAGAAGCCGCCTTTCAAAGGGCGTGGACGCGGGCCTGTCAAGAAAGAGCCCGAGCATCGGATTAACGAGCGCATCACCGTACCTATGGTTCGCGTGGTGGGTGAGGGCATGACTCCCACCATCCTCAACACCCGCGACGCCATCAAGATGGCCTACGACCAAGGTCTCGACCTGGTGGAGATTTCGCCTAATGCCAACCCTCCGGTATGCAAAATCATCGAATACCAGAAGTATCTCTACGAACAGCGTAAAAAGCAGAAAGAAATCAAGGCCAACTCGACCAAGATTGTCATCAAGGAAATCCGACTCAGCCCACAAACCGACGACCATGATTTTAACTTCAAGCTGAATCACGCCATCCGTTTCCTCAAAGAGGGTAACAAGGTCAAGGTGGATGTTTTCTTCCGTGGACGCTCCATCGTCTACAAGGAGCAAGGCGAAACCCAGCTGCTGAAGTTTGCCGAAGCTCTGTTGGAATATGGCAAACCCGAGGTGATGCCGCGTCTGGAGGGTAAGAGAATGTTGATGATTATCGCCCCCAAGAAATAGCTGTCGCATTAATTAACGAAACAGTCTATCTGCAACATATAGTCTAACTTAAAAAACAGTAAAGTAATGCCAAGAATGAAGACAAAAGCCAGTGCCAAGAAGCGTTTCACCTTCACCGGCACCGGCAAAATCAAGAGAAAGCATGCTTACCACAGTCACATCCTGACCAAGAAGGAAACATGCCAGAAACGTAATCTCGACCACACCGCACTGGTGAGCCGCGATGACGAAAAAAGAGTTAAGAGAATGCTCTTAGCTTAACAGGATTCCGGTCGTAGGCGCCGGGTCGCAGTCAGACATCCTGTCTGCCGCACGGCAGGGAGCCGAAAGCCAGATTCAAACAGGAGTTATTAACCATTGTTTCGAGCACCAAAGAGCTGTTGCGACATACAGCCGCTGAAACGAAAAAAAATTAAAACTAATGCCAAGATCAGTAAACGCAGTTGCTTCAAGAGCACGCAGAAAGAAAATTCTCAACCGCACCAAGGGTTATTGGGGCAGAGGTAAAAACGTTTGGACAGTTGCCAAGAACAAATGGGAAAAAGGCCAGACATACGCATACCGTGACAGAAAAGCCAAGAAAAGAGAGTTCCGTGCTTTGTGGATTAACCGTATCAACGCCGGTTGCCGCTTGAATGGAATCTCCTATTCTGTGTTCATGGGTGAATTACACAAGAACAACATCGAACTCAACCGCAAGGTTCTCGCCGACCTGGCCATGAACCATCCGGAAGCGTTCACCGCTGTTGTCAAGATGGTAAAATAGTATATTGTAAAGCATTTGTCGAAAACCAACCTTATACTAAATTACAAACACTTTTAAACATATTTTGTCATGGGAAAAAATGAATTAATGCAATATGTAGAGAATTTGACCGAGCGCAAGGCGTTCCCCGAATTCAAAGCCGGCGATACCATCACTGTCCACTATAAAATCCGCGAAGGAAACAAGGAGCGTATCCAGAACTTCCAAGGCGTTGTTATCCAGCGCAGCGGAAGCGGTTCAACTGAAACCTTTACTGTCCGTAAGATTGCCAACGGTATCGGCGTGGAGAGAATCTTCCCCATCGCATCCCCGTTCATCGAGCAGATCGACATCAACAAGCGTGGTGCCGTCCGCAGAGCGAGAATCTTCTACCTCCGCAATCTCACCGGTAAGAAAGCACGTATCAAGGAAAAACGGCTTAAATAGTCGTTCTCCGCGCAGAGAGACTGTCAGCAGGGCAAGCCGTATGGCTTGCCCTGCTTTATTTGAACCAACGCCAACATAATAAACTTCCTGGTTTTACGTTTGAGGGTAGACAACCAGAAAAACAATGAGAATATGCTGCAAATAGGAACCAAAGCCCCGATGTTCGAAGGGGTGCTTGAAAATGGCGAACCGGTGAAATTGACCGATTTCAAAGGCAAGAAACTGGTGCTGTATTTTTATCCCAAGGACAGTACTCCGGGTTGTACGGCGGAGGCGTGTGATTTTCGGGACAACTATGAGCGTTTCCTTGCCAAGGGGTATGCGGTGTTGGGGGTGAGCAGGGACAGCGCGGCATCGCATCAGCGCTTTATCGCCAAGTACAATTTGCCGTTCCATCTGATTGCCGACACCGATTGTGCCATTCTCAAGGCATACGAGGCCTGGGGCGTGAAGAAGATGTACGGCAAAGAGACTGAAGGCACGCTTCGCACCACCTATGTGATTGACGAGACGGGGGTGATAGTGGATGCCATTGGCAAGGTGGACACCAAGAACTATTCCCGTCAGCTTTTGGGAGAGTAGGCTCGACTGTGCGTGCTGCGGAAGTTTTTTCGCTGTTATCGCGTTTTTTTCCGTATCTTTGCATTCGCAAGGGCTCTGGGCTGGGAGGCGCAGGGACTTGTAAAATAAATTAATGTAAGAGGATAGCGTTGCCGAGGGAATGGACATTCCGGCTTGAATATGTTGCCGATGTTCCGTTGACTAAGGTTTCGCCCCTCAAAAAGGAGTTTTAAATCATGTTAGTCAAAGTAAAAAATCATGGAGAAATCCAGGTGGAAGCAGGCCTGTCGATGATTGATGTGCTGAAAGCCCTCGATTCGAACCTGCTCAACGTGGCTGTGGCAGCCCGAGTGAACAACGGACCAATAAGTGATTTGCGAACTGCCTTGAATACTGATTGCGAGCTTGAGCTCGTCGAGATAGGTAGCGAAGAGGCATTGCATGTTCTTCGCCACACCACCGCTCACATCATGGCCGAGGCCGTGCAGAACCTTTTCCCTGAGGCCAAGGTGACCATTGGCCCGGCTACCGAGAACGGTTTCTTCTACGACTTCGATTTCCGTCCGTTCTCGCGTGAGGACCTCGACGCCATTGAGAAGGAGATGAAGAGTATCATCAAGAAATGTCCGCGTTTCGAGCGTCGCGTGGTGACGCGCGAGGAGGCCCGCCAGCTCTTTACCGAGAAGAATGAGCCCTACAAACTGGAACTAATCGACGCCATCCCCGAGGGACAGATGATTACCACCTACACGCAGAACAACTTCACCGACCTCTGCACCGGTCCCCACATCTTGAGCACCAAGATGATCAAGGGTTTCAAACTGCTTAGCAGCTCGACGGCCTATTGGCGTGCCGACAAGAACAACGCCTCGCTGGCGCGCATCCACGGCACCGCTTTCTTCACCAAAGAGGATCTGGATGCCTACCTGCAGCATCTGGAGGAGATAAAGATGCGCGACCACAACAAGATTGGTCGTGAGATGGGTCTCTTCACCACCGTCGACGTCATTGGTCAGGGCCTGCCGCTGCTGATGCCCAAGGGTGCCAAAATCGTACAGACGCTGCAGCGCTGGATTGAGGACCTTGAGGACAACGAGTGGGGCTATATGCGTACCAAGACGCCGTTCATGGCCAAGAGCGACCTATACAAGATGTCGGGCCATTGGGACCACTACAAGGACGGCATGTTCGTGCTGGGCAACGAGGAAAAGGACCCCGAGGTCTTTGCCTTGCGCCCGATGACCTGCCCGTTCCAGTACTTTGTGTTCAAGGCCAGCCAGAAGTCTTATCGCGACATGCCGTGCCGCTATAGTGAGACGTCGACGCTGTTCCGCAACGAGGACAGCGGCGAGATGCACGGCCTGACGCGTGTGCGCCAGTTTACCATCAGCGAAGGGCACCTCATCGTGCGTCCCGACCAGATGGTGGAGGAGTTCAAGGGCTGCATCGCCTTGGCACAGCACGTCCTCCAGACGCTTGGCCTGGAAGAAGATGTGACCTACCACCTCTCCAAGTGGGATCCCAACAACCGCGCCAAGTACATCGGCACTCCCGAGGTGTGGGAGGAGACCGAAGGCCATATCCGCCAAATCCTGAAAGACCTCAACATCCCCTTCGTCGAGGATGTGGGCGAGGCCGCTTTCTATGGCCCCAAGGTGGACATCAACGCCAGAAATGTCTATGGCAAGGAAGACACCATGATTACCGTCCAGTGGGATGCCCTCATCGCCGAGGCGTTCGATATGTACTATATCGACCAGAACGGTGCCAAGGTACGCCCCTACATCATCCACCGTACCAGCATGGGTTGCTACGAGCGCACCCTGGCCTGGCTCACCGAGAAGTATATGGGCAAGTTCCCCACCTGGCTCTGCCCCGAGCAGGTGCGTGTGCTGCCTATCAGCGAGAAATACAACGCCTACGGCGAGAGTGTGCTGAAGGAGTTGCGTCGCAACGGCATCCTGGCCACTCTCGATGCCCGCAGCGAGAAGATTGGCAAGAAGATTATGGAGTCGCGCAACGACCGTGTGCCCTACATGCTTGTGGTGGGTCAGAAGGAAGAGGAGGACAAGACCGTGGCTGTGCGCAGTCGTTATCTCAACGACGAGGGCGCCAAGCCGCTGGCCACTTTCATCGCCGGGATTACCGAGGAAATCCGCACCAAGGCCATCCGTCCCGAATACAAAGAGCCGGAGAAGTAGCCGCTGCGGTAACTGTTTTTGACGAGGGCGCCCCGAACGGGCGCCCTCGTTGCGTTTGGTCAGCAGAACCCTCTTTGGATGCTGTCTTGAAACGGTGCCTCGTTTCGTGCCCCAGCAAAAGCACAGTTTTATTGCCAACAAAACCGCGGTTTCATTGCCTATAAAAGCACGGTTTTATTGGCACTCAATGCACGGTGCCGTCCCAGGGTGTTCTCTATTGGATTGTAATGTGTTGATATTGTGATATTGCTCAGCTATTTTCGAAAGTGGCTGGGCAGTAGTCGGACGAAGGGCCGAAATCCATGCCGTCGACCAGGATGCGTCCCTTGGTGGTGCGGCCGAGGAAGCAGCAGTTCACCCGTGCTTCGTCCATCTTCTGGAGGAAGAAGTCGTCCTCGCTCTCGGGCAAGCTGACGATGAAGCGTCCGGGCTCCTCGCCGAAGAGGAAGGCGTCGAGACGTATCTCGCGGCAGGTGAGGATGTCGAAGCCCAGTTGGCGTGGCAACGCCGCCTCCAGCAGGGCGCGGAACAGCCCTCCTCGGGACACGGTGCCGATGGTGTGCAAGGTGCCGTTGCCCTTCAGGGCGTCGAGAATCATGGCGATATAGGCGCGGTCCTCCTCTTCGGTGGCCATCTTCATGGGGTGGTCGACAATGTGGAGGTACTGGCGGGCGTACTCTGAATCCAGGAAGTCTGTCCCTACGTTACCCACCAGATATATCTCCTCGCCCGTAGCGGCAAAGGAGGTCTCGGCAGGGACAGCTAGGGTCGCTGCGGAGTGGCCGCCGTAGAGCGACTGCGCAATGTCGAGGCATTCCTTGACGCGTGGCTCGTGGATGTCCTTGTGCTCGGTGTCGCTGCCGCGATACAGGTATTCGTTGCGTTCCACAGCGTGCCGTTGTCCCTTGAGCCACGACAGCAGCCCCTGGCGCTTGCCGTTGCTTTCCCACATGGCCAGCAGCGTGCTCAGCTCCTCGATGGTGGGCATTCGCCCTACGATACTCTGTATCTCCTCCATGGCCGCAGGACTGATGCCCATGGATTCCCATACCTCTTGGCTGATGATTTCTTCTTCCACGTCTCCCTAACGGCGGATTTACTTTTTTAGTATTGGGCAATAATTGTCAGAGCAGTCCGTTATAGGGAAATCAAGCCCAAGCGGCCTCGCGGCTGCAGAAGGGCGGACAAAAGAGACACCCTCGATGGAATTTCTCATAGGCATAGGATGCGGCATTATTATCTCGCTGATATATAGTTTCGGCCCGGCGTTCTTCTCGCTGTTGCAGACCAGCGTGCACTACGGCTTCCGCTCCGCGCTGCCGTTTCCCTTTGGGGTCAATTTCAGCGACATCACCACGGTGTGCCTGCTGCTCACTGTGCTGTCGGAGGTCGACATGCTGTCCATCCTGCACAACCCCTGGGTGGCTTGTGTGGGGGGCGTGATGCTGCTCTCGTTCGCCGTCTATTTCTACACCCGCAAGCCGCAGTCGGCTGAGGTGTCCGGCTCGGTGATGACCTTCCGCACACCCGGCACTCCCAAGCCGATGGCTGTCTGGTTCCGCGGCTTCATTATCAACTTCTGCAATCCGATTATCTGGATATACTGGCTCTCCATCATAGCGTTGGCCCAGGGTAGCATTGGTGTGCATAGCCACCGCCTGCCCATCTTCTTTGCCGGCGTGCTGATGACCACGTTAGGGCTTGATGTGCTGAAATGCAAGCTGGCATCTCTTCTGCAGCGTTTCCTCACGGCTAAGGTACTGAATATCTTCAATAAGGTGGTGGGTACCATCCTAGTGGCTTTTGCCATATATCTGGTCGTCTCTCTGCTGATACACAGAAGCTGACGGGAGCAAAGATGCAGACAAATCACATGGCTTGCCGGATAACGTAGGATTGTTTCTTGAGAATACGCCGTTTTTCCAATGCTGGTTTTAGTGAAAACAAGAGATGCGGTCTGTTTAGGACCGCATCTCTTGTTGTTATAGGTAGTAGTGTTATTGTTACTGCTTGTTGATTTTGGTCACGCACACATCGTCAGGAAGCGTGATGCGGAGCAGGTATGCACCATTGGGTAGAGTTTGGATGTCCAGTTGGTTGGTTCTTTTAGCGGTATATACAGTACGACCCATCATGTCCAATACCTCCACAGAACGCACGTCATCGGCATCAAGTGTGAGACGTCCGTTGGTAGGGTTGGGATAGACAGCAATGGAGCGATGGGTGTTAGCGTTGTTGATGCCCCCCTCATGCCAGAAGTGTGCCTCGCAGTTTGCACTCGCAGTCACGGTGAAGTTCAGAGGGTTGCTGTATATTGTGTCGCTGCTACCTATTGAAGGCATTTGGATTACCCAATAGTGAAAATGGTATCCTGTTGCCGGATTGGCAACCAGAGTTGCCATATCGCCTAATAGATAGTAGCCATCCCCCGTTACGGTGCCGCTGTTTGCAGGGACTATCGACTTGGTGATGTTGCGTGGTACAGAGTCAGTTACAGCTACTGCCCCGAACACGGCACCAAGGACCCCATCAGTGGATATCTCGAAGGCCAGCTGGTAGTATTCCGAGGGGTTGGGGAGTCGTATCATCACAGTGTCGATGTCATAGCTATATATGGAGTCGCGCATCAGCAATGTCCATGAGGAGGTGTTGACATTGTTGCGGTAGTATATATTGATAACATTGGTGTCCGTTGACACATAGCTGGTCTGTCGTTGGACAAAAGTCAACATGGGTGCGACGATACCGCTGGTAGTAGAAATGTCTATCATGGGAGAGATAAGCATGGCCGAATCGGCAGGAGCACCTGAGGTAGGCAGGATATTGTCAGAGGGTTGCGGTTGCGGGTTGATGGGGAACAGAGAACCTGGCAAACGCATATAACTTCTCCAATAGCCAGAGTTCATCAGCCACTCCAGAATGCCTGACATTGATTCCTCTTCCCAGCATTGAGGAAATCCTTCCATAAAGTCCTCGTAGAATGGGAGCTGATAAGGTATATCGCATCGAGTTTCAACATTGACAGGTCCCACCCACGGGCTACGCCAGGCACCGCACGCAGAACGGATGTAGAAATCATACGATGAGTGCGGGTTCAGTAGTGAATCGGGCATCACAAACTCATAGGTCGTTGTTGTCGAGGAGGTACCGTTATCATCACTAAAAGTGAATGCAAGATTCTGCAGGTTGTGTATGATGCTTGAAGTGCTGTCGCCATGGGCGAAATTGTGCGGTCCCCACTCCAATTCAAACGAGCCGTCGCTCAGCCCATTCCAGACGAGGATTGCCGTGCCACCCTCCACTACCCAAGATTGAAAGTCAGTAGGACGTGTACAGTTGTTGTTTAGGAATATGGGACGTATCATCCATGAGTAATCACTTGACATCTGCTGCCATGTGTTGTTTTGGTCCACATACCAATAATCCCCGGTGCCAGGATGGCTGCTGACAGCAGCCCAATTGCCAACAGTAGAGCTATCTATCCCTTGTGCTTCAATGGTAAACCATAAATAATTCATGGTATCTATTCTATAACTATTGGGTGTTATTGTGGACCCTGCCAGATCAGTAATGGTGTGCCATCCACAGCCACCTGCTGTTGTGCATCGTGAAATATTACAAGAGGCAACGGGAGTGGCGGATTGTTGTGGTGTCTCTGTCGCAGTAGATGTATAATATACTTTTAAATCGTAGATTCCCGGTGATGGCAAATAGACCATGAGCGCACGGAATGGTCTGATATATCCTTCAAATCCAGCCAACTCACTTTTGGGTATCCTAATAGCCCACTTTTGCCGTGTGGAGGATTGGTTGCTCACCGCGTGGTCAAACTCTCCGTTGTCGTGGATGATGGTGTCATAAGGAAATTGGTATGCATGCCGATAGGTAAACTTTGCCGTATCTCCGTTGTTGTCTAAGAAGTAACATTGCCAAGAGGGGGATTCCATACCCATAGCGGTGCTTGCGCCAACATCGAACGAGATGTCATAAGCATTTTGGTAATTCGACCCTACTGCATTGTATGTGCAAAATGTACTACCTGATGCTTGTCCGTATCTGTAGAATTCGCCTATGCAATAATTAGAATTGTCCGATTGTGTGGTACAAGGGGTGCTGTTGCTGCTGTACAGGCGTATGCAGGGATAATCGTCGTAAGTCGAGCCTGACCAAGGAATGTCAACCACATCCTTGTCCGTATGGAACCATCCCTGTTTGGGTTTCAAGTTGCATATAATGCGTTCAAGCTTCCAATTGCCGTTGGCATAGTTAATCATACCATCGGTAGTAATAGATGTGTAAGTGGATGTGTCGCCACAATATGAAGTTACCGAATCGCCCTGATCTCCCCAATTCAAGTGGAAACGGGTGATGTTGTTCCGGTCAGTGTAGTATGCATCGATAAGGAAATAATGAGTGTCTGCCGTGTTGTTGCGGTTGACGGCTTGACATAGTATTGGATGGAATGCATTGATTTCGTCTTTTAGTGTGTTCCTTAGGTTCAACGTCCCCGTTCCAGTCCAGTCGCCCCGTGTATAAATATGCATAACGTCAGTGGTAGTTGTGTTGTCACCTTCGACGTTGTCTGCAGATGTGGATGTGTCATAGCCAAAATGGTAGGCCAATGCTGCAAGAGCCGAATCCAAGTTGGCAGAGCTTCTATAGGGACCAAATTTGGTATGGATGGCAACGGCTACTTCTGCCAGAAACTCAGCCACTAAATCGAACGAGAAATACATGGGACTTGGCGAGGTTCGGGCATAATAGAAAAAATTGGAGCCCGAGCTTGCAGCATATCCTGCAGCATGTCCTGAGAAATCGGCTGACAGGGTGCCGTATGTAGGATCGGTATAAGTCTTTGTTCCGTGGAAGAAAGGGTAGGCATACGGGTAGTTCCCTCCTGTAGTTTGGTTGTAGTCCCACTGTTGGTAGAAAAGTATTAACGAAGCCACAGCCACCGCCAGCGATCCTACCTTGCAGTGATATTGTTCTCCGCTGCGGTCGAAAGGACAATAGACGTTGAAAGGAGCGCAATCTCCATATAGGTTTGTGTAGAGAGGCCAGCCAAATTCCTCATCTTTGCTTCCGTTGTGTAGCAGTTCTCTCCATTGGTCTCTCACTTCGGGACTGGGGGTGACATTGTTACGTACAGCATCAGCCACAATGCGGTCATAACCAGCTAAACGGCTCTGCATGACGCTGGGTACAGGTTGCGGAAAATTGACCTGCAACGAATAATCCATGATAGGCTTCACGCGGTTGTCGGCAGCCACGATGGCATATCCCCCCACTCCGGCACAGTCGAAAATGTATAGGTTGGGCAGGTTGACTCTCGCACTTACATCGGTAAGAGCATTAATACCTGACATATTCACACCTTTGTCCAATAGGAAGTTATATGCTGCCTGTCGGGCAGTGGTTCTGCTAACTGGGGAGGCTAACGATGCCGTTGTGACCAGTAGTAGCATCAATAAGGTAAGCATTCGTGTCAGGACAAGTAGATGCCTTTTCATGATGTTTTATTTGTTTTTCAAATTATGAGTTTTAGAGGTAACTCCGTTGTTGTTATTGGTGGTAGTGTTATTGCTTGTTGATTTTGGTCACACACACATCATCGGGAAGTGTGATACGGAGCAGGTAGGCACCGCGGGGCAGGGGGCCGAGATCCAGTTGGTTGGTCTCGCGGGCCGTGTATACGATGCGTCCCATCATGTCTATCACCTCCACCGAGCGCACATCGTCGGCATCGAGCGTCAGGCGACCCGTGGTGGGGTTGGGGTAGACGGCAATGCTGCGGGTGTTGACTTGCTCAATATCAATGGAGAATCCAGGTTCGAAGATTGCTACGCAGGTCAAATGAGAAAATACGGATATGCGCAATGGGTTTTGGTAGGATGTAATGGTGCCGTAGATGCTGTGAATCTCCCAGTGGTCAAAGCAGTAGCCCGGGTTGGCCGTTGCGCTCACAGTGGCTTGGTCGGCCAGCATATATCTGCCGTCGCCCGATGTGGTGCCAGCGTCTGCAGGATATGCTGACGTGATGACGTTACGCGGAGTGCTATCCAGGACGGCTACCGAGCCGAACACGGCGCCCAGCACACCGTCGGTCATAATCTCGAAGCCCAGCTGATACTGGGTGCATTCGACGGGGTTGGGCCTGGGCAAGTTCAGTATAACGGTGTCGATGTCGTAGCTGTAGATGGAGTCGCGATATAGGAGCACCCAAGCGGCATCCTCAGCGGTGCGGTAGTAGATGTTGATGACGTTGGTGTCGGTGGCCACATAGCTTGTCTGCCGCTGGCAGAAGGTCAGCACGGGGCGGTCAGCGGTGGAGATGTCAATGGGGGGGGTGATGAGCATGGCCGAGTCAGCAGGTGCTCCTGCGGTGGGCAGGATGTTGCCGTCGGAGGGCTGCGGTTGCGGGTTGATGGGGAACAAGCCGCTGGGCAGACGCATATTGCTGGTCCAGTATCCGCTGTTCATCAGCCATTCCAGGATGCCCGACATCGATATCTCTTCCCAGCATTGCGGGAATCCCCCGGTAAAGTCTTCATAGAAAGGTATGGGGTAGGGTCTGCAGTCTGTTTCTAGAGGTTCCGCTAATCCCACCCAGGGGCTGTATATGCCATTGGCCGAGTCGCACACGGTACGAATATAGAAGTCGTATGAAGTATTGGGTTGCAGCATGAGGATATTACCGTTGCTGTCCAACATATCGCACCAATATTGCCTTGTTGGCGAGTTGGGGTCGTCGTTGTCACTAATATTTGGAGCAATATCGGTGGAGTCGTGCGGATAGCGGAAAACATAGGCGGTGCTGTCGCCGTGGGAGAAGCCACGGGGACCCATTTCTATTTCAAATATAGCGTCTCTGGGACCGACCCATTCGGGGTAGACACCTTCTTCCGCACTACCCCAAACGTTGAAATTGGTAGGCCGTTCACATCTGGAGTTGGTAAATACTGGACGTATCATCCATGCATAGTCGCTCGTCATGTGCTGCCAGCTGGTTCCATTCCAGAACCAGTAATCGCCAGTACCGGGTCGGTTGCTGACGGCTGCCCAGCCGCTTTCCGAACTGGTAGAGGGGTATGCTACCTCGAAAGTAATCCATATATAATTTGCGTCAGGATAAGTGCTGTCAATATTATCAAGGAGATTCGGGCTGCTGGACCCCAAATCATTACGTGCGCGATACACGTTCCAGCCATTAGCGGTAGTGGAAGTTACCTCTAATGGTGGGGTAAAGGTAAACTCAAAATTATCATTATCCACATCGGGGCGTTGAGTTTCGTTGGGGAAAGTGTCTATATAGAGCCAGTATCGTCCTTCGGCAGGTGTATAGAGCAACACCTCTTTTAGCGATCCTAAACCTTCGAACTCGCTCCGGGGTAGTCTGAGTGCCCATAGATATCGGGAATATGGAGAAGAGGGTTGGAAATTGATAACATGGTCAAACTCCCCGTTGTCGTGGATGATGGTATCGGAGGGGTAGCGTGGTTGCTGGCGTATGGTAAACCAAGCGGTGTCGGAAACGTAGTCGCTTTGGAAACAACATCTTGATGTGGTTGTAGTAGAGCTTATGCTATCGGCAAATATTTGCATAAATACTTCGCGTACATTTTGTCCATAATTGCTGCCTTCGGGCATCATACCGAGTTGCCTAAGTGAAGTAGAACTAGATGTTCTGCCAAATAACCCTATAGCAGCGAAACTATTTCCGTCGTTTATCCATTCATCCCAATAACTGTAGTACAGGTGTATGCTGTGAGCATAATCTCTCTCGGCTTGAAAATTTGTTCCCGTCCATGGAAGTTCAATTAAATCTTTGTCGGTGTGCGTCCAATTCTCTTTGGGAATCAAGCCGGTTACTATACGCGTGAGTTTATATGTAGGGCTGGAAACGGTAGGGGCTTGAAATCTTCCGCCTTGTGAGAATACTGCATATCTGCCACCAATTGCAGTGAGGTTAATGGAGTCACCTTGGTCTCCCCAATTCATATAGAAATAGTAGATGTTGTTGTGAATAGAAACTCCCTCAATAAGGAAATAATGTGTGTCTTGCACTCCTGATTGGTTGACGGCTTCACACAATACGGGGTGGCCGTTGGAAATTTCAGGATACAATAGACTGTCAAAGACGGCAGGTGCCCATGAAGGACTTACGGAGATAACTTCATAGCCGAAAGAGGCGGTGGTGCCATCGCCAGAAGAGGAGCTGCGGGGCACGTAGCCAAAATGATGTTCCAAGCACTTGAGGGCAGAATCCAGATTGGCTTTGCTTTCGTAGGGGCCGAATTTGGTATGTATACCGACAGCTACATTGAATAGAAATTCGGCTGCCAGTTCGGGATGGAATTGTGTATTTGTATTTTGTAAGGAGAGTTGGTATGATATCGGGTCACGAGCCACAAGTTCAGCATCAATGACGCGATTCGAGAAGTCGGCAGATAGGGTGCCGTAAGTGGGGTCGTTGTAGGTCTTAGAACCGTGATAAAATGGGTATTCGTAACTCGTGGTGCAAGTAGACCCCAGGTAGATATTTCTGAAGTTAGTAAAACCTTTAGAGGAAATATAATAATATATCAGTTCGCCTACGGCCACGGCCAGCGATCCCACTTTGCAGTGGTATTGTTCTCCATCAAGGTCGAAAGGACAGCGAGTGTTGTAAGGAAAACAATCTCCCCACATGTTTGTGTAGAGTATGACATCAATATTTTCGTCTTTGCTTCCATCGTTACCGTTGCTCAGCAGCTCTTGCCATTGGTTGGTCACCTCGGGGGATGGGGTGACGTTGTTGCGTACGGCGTCGGCCACAATGCGGTCGTAGCGGGCCAGGCGGCTCTGCAGGTCGGCAGGCACAGTTTGCGGGAAGTTGTCCTGCTGCGAATAGCTCAGGATGGGCTTCACGCGGTTGTCGGCTGCCACGACGGCATATCCTCCCACTCCGGCGCAGTCGAAGATGTAGATATTCGACAGGTTGGTTCTGGCGCTCACGTCGGTGAGGGCGTTGGGGCCTGCCAGGTTCACACCCTTGCCCTGCAGGAAGCTGTAGGCCGCCTGGCGGGCTGTCGTCCGGCTCACGGGGGCGGCTTGCAGCACCGTCGCGGTCAGCAGGACCATCAATAGGGGAAGCACTCGTGTTAGGATGGATTGATGCTTTTTCATGATGCCTGGTATATTTGTAAGCTTGTTGTTCGTGTTGTTTTCTTATTGGTCGGCATGCGGCCGATTTGTCGCCTGTCGGCTGTTATTGGCGTGTGGCCAGCAGGAGCTCGAGCATCTTGATGGCGCTTTCGCTGATGACGGTGCCGGGTCCGAAGATGCAGGCGGCACCTGCCTTGAAGAGGAAGTCGTAGTCCTGCGGCGGGATGACGCCTCCCACCACCACCATGATGTCCTCACGTCCCAGCCGTTTGAGCTCGGCGATGATTTGGGGCACGAGGGTCTTGTGGCCGGCGGCGAGGGAGCTGACGCCTACCACGTGGACGTCGTTCTCCACGGCCTGTTTGGCGGCCTCTTCGGGGGTCTGGAACAGGGGTCCCATATCCACGTCGAAACCGAGGTCGGCATAGCCGGTGGCCACCACTTTGGCGCCACGGTCGTGACCGTCCTGTCCCATCTTGGCTATCATGATACGGGGGCGACGGCCTTCAAGTTTGGCAAATTCATCGGTGAGTTGCTGGGCTTTCTGGAAGCTCTCGCTGTTTTTGGTTTCTGTGCTGTACACGTTGCTGATGAGGTTGATTTTGGCTTTGTAACGGCCGTACACTTTTTCGAGGGCATAGGATATCTCGCCCAGGGAGGCGCGTTTGCGGGCGGCGTCGATGGAGAGTTCGAGCAGGTTGCCGTTGCCGGAGCTGGCGCATTCTGTCAGGGCGTTGAGGGCGGCTTGGACATCGTCGTTGTTGCGTTCGGCGCGTAGCTTGGCCAGACGTTCAATCTGTGCCTTGCGCACGGCGGTGTTGTCCACCTCGAGGGTGTCGATGGGGTCTTCGTGGTCGAGACGGTATTTGTTGATACCCACGATGGTGTCGACGTGGGAGTCGATGCGGCTCTGTTTGCGTGCCGAGGCCTCTTCGATACGCATCTTGGGGATGCCGCTCTCGATGGCTTTGGCCATACCGCCGAGCTTCTCCACCTCCTGGATGTGGCTCCAGGCGCGGTGTGCCAGCTCATGCGTGAGGGTCTCCACATAGTAGCTGCCTGCCCAGGGGTCGACCACGCGGCATACGTTGGTCTCTTCCTGAATGTAGAGCTGCGTGTTGCGCGCGATACGTGCCGAGAAGTCGGTAGGCAACGCGATGGCCTCGTCAAGGGCGTTGGTGTGGAGCGACTGGGTGTGACCCAGGGCGGCGCCCATGGCTTCGATGCAGGTGCGTGCCACGTTGTTGAAGGGGTCTTGCTCGGTGAGCGACCAGCCGGAGGTCTGGCTGTGGGTACGCAGGGCGAGCGACTTGGGGTTCTTGGGATCGAACTGGTTCACTATCTTGGCCCAAAGCATACGGGCGGCGCGCATCTTGGCAATCTCCATGAAGTGGTTCATGCCCACGCCCCAGAAGAAGCTCAGGCGTGGTGCGAAGTCGTCGACGCTCATACCGGCGTTGATACCGGCGCGCAGATACTCCAATCCGTCGGCCAGGGTGTAGGCAAGCTCGATGTCGGCGGTGGCGCCGGCCTCCTGCATGTGGTAGCCGCTGATGGAGATGGAGTTGAACTTGGGCATGTGCTTCGAGGTGTACTCAAAGATGTCGGCGATAATCTTCATCGACGGAAGGGGAGGGTAGATGTAGGTGTTGCGCACCATGAACTCCTTGAGGATGTCGTTCTGGATGGTGCCCTGCAGCTGTTCCTGTTTCACGCCCTGTTCCTCGGCGGCGATGATATAGAAGGCCAGGACGGGCAGCACAGCGCCGTTCATGGTCATGGATACCGACATCTTGTCGAGCGGAATCTGGTCGAAGAGAATCTTCATGTCGAGGATGCTGTCGACGGCCACACCGGCTTTTCCCACGTCGCCTACCACGCGCTCATGGTCGGAGTCGTAGCCGCGATGGGTGGCAAGGTCGAAGGCCACCGAGAGGCCTTTCTGACCTGCTGCGATATTGCGGCGGTAGAAGGCGTTGCTCTCCTCGGCGGTGGAGAAACCAGCATATTGGCGCACCGTCCAGGGACGCATGACATACATCGTGCTGTAGGGGCCGCGGAGGAAAGGAGCGATGCCTGCGGCATAGTTCAGATGCTCCATCCCGGCGAGGTCGTCCTTGCCGTAGGCGGGCTTCACGTCAATCTGCTCTGGCGTGCGCCAGTTCTTCTCTATATGGTTTTCTTTTTCCCATTGCTCAAAGGATTCTTTCTTTTTGTCTTGAGCTTTGATGTCGACTTTCGAAAAATCAGGTCTCATTATCAGTTTGGTATAATTTTGTTGGCATTTTTATAGTGATTGCAAATATAATATTTATTTTTTATATATCGCGCCTGTGCGCGTTCCTCACCACTTTTTTATGATTATTTTGAATTTCGGAGGTGTTCTCCTGCCACAAAATCGAAACCGTTTCCGGGCGGCTTGCGAGGCGTTAGAAAATGTTAATTCAAGAATATTTTCAAAAAATATTTCGTCTAAATGGTTGTACTATCAAATTTTTTTGTACTTTTGCCGTCCGTTTGGAAAACATTTAACCATTAATAATTCAAAAAAGTTTAAGACATGACAAAAGCAGAAATCGTATCTGAGATTGCCAACAAGACTGGCATCGAAAAGGTTGCTATTCAAGCAATTGTAGAAGAGTTCATGGGCGTTGTGAAAGAGACGATGGCCTCTGGCGAGAACGTCTATCTCCGTGGTTTTGGCAGCTTCATCGTGAAGAAAAGAGCTGAGAAAATTGGCCGCAACATCTCCAAAAACACCTCCGTTGTGGTGCCCGCTCACTACATTCCTGCCTTCAAACCGGCTAAACCTTTTGTCGAGGATGTGAAGAAAAACGTTAAATAAAACGAACCTCACAAATCAAAGAAACGGGGACGTCCAAACGGATGTCCCCGTTTCTTTTGTGCATGAAACTCCAACACGAATTGCCGTGAATTAGGTTAGCGAATGAGGCGTGTCGGTGACACGCTATCTCAAAAACACCACACTAAGCCTCAGGCGTAGTGTGGTGATAGTAAGCCATATATACACTCAAGCGTCTCGAAGAGACGCCACAGGTCGACAAGGTGGCGTCTCTTCGAGACGCACAAAAGAAGGCGCTTTTCTGCGCCACACGGCACTACGTTTCGTGTGGTGATATTGAGATTCAGCGTCTTCGTCGCTGTTATGGGAATATCAATTGCTGGCCAATTCCAAGGTGATTTGTGTGCACATTTGGGGGTATGTCAAAGTTAGCGTAAAGTCAGACTTAGGTTAGAGTTAGAAATTTTGATTTTTTGTTGCGAATAACAAAAAAGACGTCCTTGTTCGGGACGTCTTTCTGTTGTTTTGCAACTTTGCGGAAAACTATTTCTCGGGGTTCTTCTCGATAGCGAGTTTTCCTCTGTAGTACCCACACTCGGGGCATACATGGTGGTACATAACCTGTGCACCACAGTTGCTGCAAGTAGTCAGCTGAGCAGCTGTAAGACTGTCATGCGTTCTTCTCTTTGCAGTTCTTGTCTGTGAGAATCTGTGTTTTGGATGTGGCATAATTATTAATTTTTTATTATTATTTATTTCAAATCAAGAAGTTTTGCCCATCGTGGGTCCACTTCGTCTGTCGGGTTTTCCGATGTCCCGTCGTTGTCGTCGGCGCGTCCCTTGCCGAGGTATTTCAGCATTTCGGGGTCGCAGGTCGGATGTCCCTCTTCGTCGTCTGGATGCACGTGCTGCATAGGGATGGCCACCGCTACGTATTCGTACATCCATTGTGCCAGGTCTATCTGGTAGGCCCCCTCGGGGAGGATGGCCACATCTTCGTTGTCACTCTGCTCGGTGTCGCTGAATCTCACACACAGGGTCTCTTCTCCTTCAACTGGCACATCAATCTCTCCCAGACATCTGTCGCACTCCGCCTTCACAGTTCCGGAAAATGAAAAAGTGAACATCATTGTCCGTTCAGTTTTCTCCAATTGTACGTTAAAATCAACAACCCCGTCGCGCAAATTTTCGTTTTCAAAGGTCGAAAAGAAACTCCCGTCTAACCGATAATTATACTCGTAAATACCTGGTTTTAAACCGCTAAATTGTACAATTGTGTCAATATTCCTCTTCATTTTCGCACACTAACGAATTTGCAAAGATACATCTTTTTCAGAAATTGTTGAAAAAAGTTTCTCTGCTTCGCCAAATTTTCTTGCAGAGCCCTTGTGGAGGGCTCTTAATTTGGGCATTCCGTTGTTGGAAAAAATGGGTATCTCTCTTGTGTCGGCTGGCGTAGGTGCTCTCAGGAGGTCTGCAAGGTGCCGATGAGGTCGTTCTCCAAAGCTTCTGTGATGGTGACGTCGTAGAATTCGCCGATTTTCAGCGGCCGCGACGAGTATACCAGCACCTCGTCGTCCACCTCGGGCGAGTCGTACTCTGTGCGCCCCACCCAGTAGTCGCTTTCTTGGCGGTCGATGATGGTTTTGAAGGTGTGTCCCACTTTGGCTTCGTTCTTCTCGAGCGATATCTGCTCCTGCAGCGCCATCAGCTCGTCGACGCGGCGTTGTTTTTCCGCCTCCTCCACAGGGTCGCCGAGGGCGTAAGCCGGGGTGCCTTCCTCGGGGGAATAGGCGAAAACGCCCATGCGGTCGAAGCGTGTGTCGGCCACAAACTGTTTGAGCTCTTGGAATTGCTCTTCTGTCTCGCCGGGGTATCCCACGATGAGGGTGGTGCGTATGGCTACGTCGGGCAACTGCTGGCGGAATTTCTCCAGCAGGCATAGCGTCCCCTCGCGGTCGATGCCGCGTTGCATGGAACGCAGGATGCCGCTGTCGATGTGCTGCAGGGGAATGTCTATGTAGTTGCAGATATTGTCGTGTCGGCGTATCACCTCGATGGCGTCTTCGGGAAACGAGGTGGGGAAGGTGTAGTGCAGGCGTATCCAGGCGGCGCCGCTCTCGGTGGCGAGCCGCTCCAGCAAGTCGCCCAACCGGCAACGGCCGTAGAGGTCGCGGCCGTAGTAGGTGGTGTCCTGTGCGATGACGATAATCTCCTTCACGCCGCCTTCAACCATCTGTTGCGCTTCGGCCACGAGGTCGTCGATGGGGCGCGATTTGTGGGCGCCGCGTATCATCGGTATGGCGCAGTAGGCGCATCGGCGGTTGCAGCCCTCCGAGATCTTGAGGTAGCCATAGTGCGTCGGGGTGCTGAGGGTACGTTCGGCTTCGAAGGGTGCGCGGCTGTCGCGTACCAGGGATTTTATCAGGTCGTCCCACTCGTGGACGCCATAGAAGGCATCAATCTCGGGAATCTCGCGCCGCAGCTCGTCACGGTAGCGCTCCACCAGGCATCCGGCTGCGATGATACGGCGGCGTTTGCGGCCGTTGGTTTTGACTTCCACTTGTTGCAGCAACGTGTTGACCGACTCTTCCTTGGCGTCGCCGATAAAGCCGCAGGTGTTCACGATGACCACATCGCAGTCGTTCTTTGCGCGGTCGAAGTAGACGTCGATGCCGGCTTTGCGCAGATGGCCGGCGATGTTCTCCGAGTCAACGGTGTTCTTGGAGCATCCGAGGGTGATGATGTTTACTTTCATGGATGCTATTTCTCCCCGAAGAGCGATTCTACAAATTCGTAGGCGTTGAAGACCTGCAGGTCGGTCATTCTCTCGCCGAGGCCTATATATCGCACGGGTATCTTGAACTGGTCGCTGATGCCGACGATGACGCCGCCCTTGGCGGTGCCGTCCAGCTTGGTGACGGCGAGGGCGTTGACCTCGGTGGCGGCGGTGAACTGGCGTGCCTGCTCGATGGCGTTCTGTCCGGTGGAGGCATCCAGCACCAGCAGCACTTCGTGCGGCGCGTCGGGCACCAGCTTTTGCATCACTTTCTTTATCTTGGTTAGCTCGTTCATCAGCCCTACCTTGTTGTGCAACCGCCCTGCGGTGTCAATCAGCACGACGTCGGTGTCTTTGGCTAAGGCCGACTGCAGCGTGTCGTATGCCACCGAGGCGGGGTCGGCGTTCATGCCCTGTTGCACGATGGGCACGCCCACGCGCTCGCTCCAGATGGTGAGCTGATCCACGGCGGCAGCGCGGAAGGTGTCGCTGGCGCCCAGCATCACGCTTTTGCCGGCTTGCTTGAACTGGTAGGCGAGTTTGCCGATGGTGGTGGTCTTGCCTACACCATTGACGCCCACCACGAGGATGACGTAGGGTTTCTTGGGCAGCGGGGAGGCAAAGTCTTCGAACTCGTCGTTGTGGTGCTGGTTCAGCAACGTGGCAATCTCCCCTTTGAGGATGCCGTTCAGCTCGCCGATGCCGATATATTTGTCGCGCTTCACGCGATCTTGTATGTTGGCGATGATTTTCAGGGTGGTGTCCACGCCAACATCCGACGAGATGAGCAACTCTTCCAGGTTGTCGAGCACCTCGTCGTCGACCGACGATTTGCCCAGCACCGTCTTGGAGAGTTTGGCGAAGAATCCTTCCTTGGTTCTGGCAAGTCCGCTGTCCAGCGTGGCTTTCTTCTCTTTACTGAAAATGGAGAACAATCCCATAGCGTTTAGATAATAGATTTTGCAAAGATACGAAAAAAAGTGGAGATATGCCGCAGGGACATAAAAAAAGCTCCTGCTTCACAGCAGGAACTCTCATTATGAAAACCCATAAAATTCCCTTGTTCGGGGAGATTTATTCAATAAAAATTATTTCTTCTTCAAGTATTCCTGGACGCTGTCAGAGGGAATCACTTCCTCTGCGAATGTATAGGCATTGGTCTTGGGCGAGCGCACCATGCGGATAACTTTCGCATAGCTCTTGCCTGTGGCGGTCTTCAGGGTTGCAACAACTTTCTTTGCCATAGTTCTATTCCTTCCTTATTATTTGATTTCTTTGTGTACGGTGACTTTCTTCAGGAACGGGTTGTATTTCTTCAGTTCCAGACGTTCAGGGGTGTTCTTCTTGTTCTTGGTCGTGACGTAACGCGACATACCGGGTACTCCGCTGTTCTTCTGCTCGGTGCATTCCAATATTACCTGCACTCTTGCGTCTTTATTTTTCTTTGCCATTTTCTTTTTGTTTTGGAGTTGCAAAAGTACTACTTAATTTTGATTTGGCAAGGACTTTATGAACTTTTTTTTGTTGATAGATTAGAATTTATTGATTTTTATGTATTTATAAATCTGCTTTTTCGTTGCCATCTGGAAGGAATGCCGTTTTGATATTGCTCAAAATGAGGTAGAAGTTATCAAATTTGTCTTGTTTTCGCTGCCAAAGGGCATATTGGGTGGATGTTGCTGTATCTTCCAACAAACGAGAGTGTTATTTGTTTTTTTTAAGAGCTTCTTACGGGGTCAATAGCCGAAGGTCTGGGCGGCTTCCTGCATCTTCTGTCGCACGGGGACGTCGAAGGGGCAGCGCCGTTCGCAGGCGCCGCAGCCGATGCACTCGCTGGCGTGGTGCTCCAGCGCTTTGTATTCGGCTGCCACATCGGCGGGGACGGTCTTGTGCCCTTTGGCTTTGTCGAGCAGCTGGTTCACACGGGCGATGTTGATGCCCACGGGGCAGGGGGAGCAATGTCCGCAGTAGGTGCAGTTGCCGCAGTCGGCCTGCTTGGCGCAGCTCTGCGATGCCGTCGGGGTGCTTTCCGTGGTGGTGGTAGTGGAGGAAGTGGTTGCCGCTTTGTCGGTGATGGTGTTCCCGATGTTTTGCAGGGCGGTGTTGTACGCTTTCTCTTGTTCGGTGGCGTTCACGTAGCGCAGGTCCTCCACCAGCTGTTCCACGTTGCTGGTGCCGCACAGGGCTACCGACACGCAGGGTTTGGCGAGTGCATACGCCAGACATTGCGTGGTGGTGAGGGCGAAACCGAGAGGCGATCTCTCGGCGTCGAGCAGGCGTCCGCCGCCGCCGAACACCTTCATCACCACGATGGCGATACCGTTCTGGGCGCAGTAGTCGTAGAGCTTTTGCCGCACGGGGTCGATGCCGGGCAGCATGTTCTTGTAGCTTTCCGGGTTCCAGGCGTCGGCGCCGGACACCACGCGGTCGAATGCGGGGTTGATGCTGAACATGATGACCTCCACCAGCCCACTTTTGGCGGCGGCGAGGGCTACAGCGGGATTGTGGCTGCTCATGCCGATATGCTTGATTTTGCCCTCGGACTTCAGCTGCTGCACATATTTCATATAGGCGCTGCCCGGGATGCTGTCCCAGTCGGCCATATCGTCGAAGATGTGCATCATGCCCACCTCCACATGGTCGGTAGCCAGCCGTTGGAGCAGGTCGTCAAAGCCCTGCTTGGCTTTGCTCACGTCGCGCGTGCGTTCGTATTGGTTCAGCTCATGGTTCCAGTAGCAGCCGATGTGGCCTTGTATGTTCATCTTCTCACGGCGTCCGCGGAGGGCGTAGCCGATGTTGCTGCGCACGGTGGGGTTGGCGTCGTAGATGTCGATGTAGTTGATGCCGCTGTCGAGGGCCACGTCCATATAGGCGCGCGACTGCGCGGTGTCCAGCTCCTCGAACACTTCGCACCCGATGCCAATCTCGGCCACGCGGATGCCGGTATTGCCCAAGTCGCGGAACTGCATCTTGCCGCTGTAGGGCGTCTCTGTTTGACGGGCGCAGCCGCCAGCCGCCAGCACCGCCAGCAGCATCACGGCCAGTTTTATTCCTTTCGTTCTCATCGTTGCAGGATTGTTTATTGTGTTGTTTCTGCGATAGTTATACGGATATTCATCCATGGGTTTGTCGTTGCAAAGATCGCAAAAATATTTTATTGTCGCAAATATGGCACACAATATGATTGTGCCATAAGGTAAGAAATGTTGAAGGTCTTTGGACATTGGCATATAATTCATGGTCAATTACATGAAAATTCATGTGAATATAGAGCACGAATTGCTGTGTGAGAGGTTTAAACACGAATTGCCATCTAATTATCCATTAATTTGGGTTGCTGTTGGGGGGCGTGTCGAAGACACGCAGTTTCAATAACACCACACTAAGCATCTGCGCAGTGTGGTGTTATGCAATTACATACACAGACATGCGTGTCGAAGATACGCCACATGTCGATAAGGTCGCGTCTCTTCGAGACGCATCTATGTCACAGCCATACTGTTTCACCAAACTGCGCTCCCTACGGTCGCTTAGTATGGTGTTATTGAGATTCAGCATCTCCGATGCTGTGTAGAAACGTCTAGTTTTATTGTTAATTACAAGAAAATTATGTAAATATAAAACGCGAGTTGCCATGAATTATCCATGTGATTTTGATTGCTGAGGGTAAGGTCTAGTGAACGCGACAATGTTATTGTTTATCCCTAACAAGGCGTACACAATAACCTTGCTTTCTCAATCCAGAATAGTTTATATCTTTTTCTCCACAAATACCCCATTCTACATAATAGACATAACCCACATAATTCGTCGCATATGGAGTTGATGACCAATATCCATAATCCCAACTTTGATACGTCACCGTATCACTCACAGAGTTCTGATGAATACTGCCCTCTTCTGGAAGAAAAACAGCTCCATATTTCTGCCAATTTCTCCATTTGGAATCTGATATTTCTTCTTTGCAGTATGGCGCATACCCAACACCACTTGCCCCCCACTTCCAATTGTCAGGGACAAGAAGGAGGCCATAGACTCCATTTATCCGTACCCTGTAGCACCTAAAATCTTGCTGTTCTGAATCCCATCTTGACATGAGGTTTTCCCACTCCGTGCGTGTTAGAGTACGCCATAATCCTTGTTGGTTTCCTCCATTTATAATGGCATTTTGTCCCCAGTCATATTGTGTTCCAGAAATATCCTCCAAGACATTGCTTTCTGTTGATGTAGAGTAAGGGTAATTATTTTGATACCCACTTGTAGCCCATCCAAAGAGGTCAATCCAACCACTATATGATGCAGAAATGTTTTTGTTGTCTTCTCCAATAACATCATATTGTTCTTCTGCAAAACGCCATTCGTTTGTTGTGGCTTTGTATTGCAAATTGCCTTGAGAAAAATACACAACTTTGCCATCACCGATTGAGAACGGTGCTTTTATAGTGCCATCTGTTACATCAACAATGGTCATAGTCGGCTCAGGTTCGGATTCTGGCTGTTTTTCTTTGCCACAGCCAACCATCATTATGGCAACAAAAGATATTGTGATTACATTTTTCTGCATATTGTCGTAATATTTAAATACCCCTATTAATATTAACGCCAATCCCCCAGAAATAGTGTGCAGTAGCGGAAAGTTCTGTATGTCGCAATAGCATTGCAACCAAAAGTGAATTATACCGCAACACCATCTTGATAAATTCATGGTCAATTATATGGGGATTTCTGTGAACATAAACGTGAATTGCTGTATGGGTAGTTTAATAAAAGTCGCCGTGAATTATCCATGAATTTTGATCGTTGCAAGGGGGCGCAAAAAATATTTTTGTGGTGGCATACTACGGACAAAAATACGCCGTTGACACAATATGTTTTGGATGTTCTTTCCCAATACCATGAACGGGCGCATGCTCCGCACAATTTCTTCGGAATTTTATCTTCTCTAATTCTAGCCAAATTCTAGGGTAATTCTAGAGTAATTCTAGGGTAATTCTAGAGTAATTCTAGGGGTACTAGTAGGTAACTAGTAGGTAACTAGTAGGTGGACAGTAGGTAGACAGTATGTTGCCAGTAGGTGGCTGATGGGTGGCTGGTAGGTAATTGGTGGATGCTTTATGGTTGATAAGTTGTTGTCGGTCAGTTGGTGATGGGATGCTGCGAGGATATGTGGCAAAAAAAATGTGCGGGACACACAATAAAACACAACTGCTGCAGTTACTATGTGCAAATGATGTGGCCGTAGTGTCGGCCCGATGCGACAATAGCTCAGTTGGTAGAGCGGCAGCTTCCCAAGCTGCAGGTCGCGGGTTCGAACCCCGTTTGTCGCTCAATAGTTTTCTCAAAAGGAATGCCCCATTGACGTTGGCCGTTGCCGACTCCCGTCAATGGGGCTTTCTGATTTGATGCTTTCTTATGTTTGCGCGTGCTTAGTATTTGAAGGCGCTGTTGCCGAGGAACTCTCTCAGGATGGAGGGCTGTGGGATGTATTTGGTGTCGATGGGTTCGATGAGTTCCACGAAATTGAGCAGTCGTTTGGCGACGGCGAACTCTTCGGTGTTTTCGGGCACTTTCTTGAGCAGGGGCTCCACCAGGGGCCGCAGGGCGCCCAGTTCGTAGAGGAGGGCGGAATTGAACATGATGTCGGCGTTTTCCTGGAAGGGGAAGATGTGCTTCTCTTCGCCGCTGCGCACGCTGTCCCAGCGCCGCAGGGTGTCGTAGGCGGAATAGCCGCGGAAGTTGAAGTCGCGCACGATGCGTCGCAGCAGGCGGTTGTCGGAGCTGTGGATGACGTTCTGGGCGTCGATGGCTATCTGCGTGAGTGCCGACACATAGATGCGGAACTTCCATTCGTCGGGCAGCTGGGCGGTCAGCTTGGGGTTGAGGGCGTGGATGCCTTCGACGAGCAGGAGTGGCTGTGGGCGCAGGATGCCGGTGTCGTAGGGCTCCGCGTCGCGCAGGCAGAGGGTCTTGCCGGTATAGACGGGTTCGCCTTTGAGGAAGTCGAAGGTGGGCATCTTCACCTCTTCGCCGTTGAAGAGGCGCAGCAGGTGGTCGTTGAGCAGCGGTATGTTGAGTGCCTCGATGCATTCGAAATCGAGCTCTCCGTTGGCGTCGCGCGGCGTCTGGCTGCGGGGCAGGAAATAGTCGTCCAGCGAGAGCTGGTGCACCTTGAAGCCCAATACGGCGAGCTGCACGGCGAGGCGGCGGCAGCTGGTGGTCTTGCCCGACGACGAGGGGCCTGCCAACAGCACTATCTTTACCTGGTCGCGCCGCTGGTAGATCTGGTCAGCGATGGTGGCGAATTTCTTCTCGTGCAATGCTTCGGCCACATGGATGAAATGGTCTTCCTGATGGTCGCGCACGGTGCGGTTCAGCTCGTTGATGGTGGGCACTTGCAGCAGCTGCACCCAGTTGCGGTGCTCCTTGAAGATGTTGAACAACTTGGGTGTCTCTTGGTAGAGCGAGAGTTTCTCGGGATGGTAGGGGTCGGGACATTGCAGCAGGAAGCCCTCTTCGAAGGGGCGGAAGTCCCAGCAGGTGAGGAGCCCTGTGGAGGGTACGAGCTGCGACTCCAGCTTGTGAGGCGTGCCGTCCAGCGACTGCATCTGGATGTACAGCTGGCTCAGGTTCTCAAGCAGGCGGTAGGTATGGGGGATATTCTCGTGCTCAATCAGCTTGAGGGCGTCGCCGAGCAGCATGGTGCGGTGCTCGAAAGGCAGGTTGGCCTTCTCCAACTCCAGCATGCGTTCCCTCACCGTTTTGGCGATGTCTATGTTGGAGGGCTCCTGTTGAGTGCCTTTCATGTCGATGGTGCAATAGAGCCCGTTCAGCATCGAGTGCTCCACCGAGAGTCGCGCTTCGGGATAGCAGTCGCGCACTGCCTTGTAGAGCATGAAGGTGAGCGAGTTGGTGTACATGCGCATGCCCAGCTTGTGGGTGATGTCGATGAAACGCACGCACTTGGGGTTGTAGATGCGGTATTGGAGTTGGGTGAGTTCGTTGTTGACCAGGGCTCCGAGAATGGGATATTGGCACAAGCTCTGGCGCTGTTTGGCGAGGTCGGCCAGGCAGCTGCCTTGGGGCACGCTGACGCGCTCGTTGGTGTTGGTGATGATGATTTCTACGGTCGCATTCATGGTATTGCGCTTTATGCGGACTTGAGGGTGAGGGAGGTGAATCTGCGGTTAGAGGTAGCAGACGTCGACGAAATTTTTGATACGGCTCTTCACATATTCGCTGCATTCGATATGCGACATGTGTCCCACATGGTCGAGCAGCAGTATCTCGGCGTGCTGGGGCAGCATGGCTTGCGATACGGCTATCTCCAGCGGCAGACGGCTGTCGTTTTTGCCGTAGACGAAGAGCACTGGCACGTTGGCGTTCTGCAGCACATGGATGCGCGACGGACGCAGGGACATGCCCCGCTGGGCGGCCACGATGCTTTCCGTCTGGGTGTTGATGCTGAGGTCGGTGAGGTCCTTGATTTCCTGCACGAGGCGCTCCCGGTTGCACTCGTCGAACAGATTGGGGATGAAACGCAGCACATATTCGGCGCGGTTCTCCACCGCTTGCTGGCAGTCGTCGATACGCCGTTCGCGGATGACCTCGGAATCGGCCAAAGCATGGGAATGGAGCAACCCGAAGCCGCGCAGCATTTCGGGATACTTGTCGGCAAAGGCGAGGGTGACATACCCGCCCATCGAGTGGCCCACCATAACGCATTGCTTCACGCCGGCATCGTTGAGCACGGCCTTTACCGCTTCGGCCATGAATTCCATCGTGTGGGTATCGCCGTATATGGCGCTGTATCCGTGGCCGGGCAGGTCGATGGTGATGATGCGCATCTGACGCATGAGGGCAAGGGTGTAGGGCGTCCATACATCAAGGTTTTGCATGAAGCCGTGCAGGAGCACCAGCGTCTGCGGATATTCGCGGCCTTCGTCGCGGTAGCGGAGAATCCTTCCTTGGAATGCGATGGTCGTGTGCTGTTCCATAATGCTGTGTTTTTGTGCGTTATGATAATACTGCCAAAGTGTGGGCGACTGCTTTGGATATAGTTTCGACGATGCAAAAATATCATAAAAAAAACAATCGCCTGCGGCTCTTTCGTAAAAGAAATCCGCAGCAGATTGTTGATAACTTGTGAGATGCAGAGGGTTGCGCTGGCTACCGTCAATAGGAGAATGACACCAGCACTTCGGGCATTGTGGCATCGCGGTGAACCACGCTGTTGCCATAGTTGGACACGACTATTTGATAGGCGCTCACTCCATTGTTTTGCAGATATTTCTTGATGGTTTGCCCGCGTTGCTTGGAGATATTGAAGCATTTGGCATCGTCGTTGCCGGCGGCGTGTACGCGGATTTCAACCTGACAGCCGGGGTTGGACACGAGGAAGAATGCCAGGTTGTCCAATTCTAGTTCGCCCGTGGTGAGCAGAGTGCTGCCGTTCGGCTCGAAGCGCACAGCGGGCAGCGCCGTCCATTCGCCCGACTGTAGCAGCTCGCTGGTGGAGTTGGAACGGAAGGTGATGTTCTTGCCCGAAGGGGTGAATATGACGGAGGCGGTGAGGTAGTTGGGGTTGGCGGAGCTGAGGGCTACATAACGTTTGCTGCTTTGCAAACTGAGGGTCATGGGGCTCTGCGGCGTGATGGTTTGTTCGGCCACCAGCTGCTGCGTCTGCCATTCGTAGATGCGCACCAAGCTTTCGACTTTGGGCGAGGAGATCAGTACCTCGCGGAACCCTGGCGTTACCGTTTGGCTTGAGAGGGTGACGCTACTGCAGCCGTAGCGTTGCCCTTGTCCGTTGGAGCACACCAACAGCGTGCCGCCGTCGTCCGCCAACGTCACGGAACTTTCGTTGAATCCTGTGTTGACCTCTTTGCCGAAATTCTGCGGCGTGGTCCATTCTGTCCATCCGTTCATGTTGGAACGTGTGGCCTCATATACGTCGCTGTATCCCAGCCCTCGTGCGTCGGTGGTGAAGTAGAGTGTCTTCAGGTCGCGGCTCATCACAGGACTGCGTTCACAGTAGGCGCTGTTGATAGTCGAGCCCAGGTTGACTGGTGTACCCCATCCGTGGGCGGTGCGGGGAATGAAGTAGATGTCGGTGGCCATAGCGGTGTCGCCGTGGAAATAGGCGTGCGACTGTTGCAGGTTGTGCCCCTCGGGACGGTCGGACACCAGCAGCATGCCTGATCCGTCGGGCAGCATGGAGGCGTCGCCGTCAAAGTAGTCGGTATTTATAGGATAGGGCAGTATCTCGGTCACCATCCACGCTGTGTCGTTGAGCTCAGCGACGCAGATGTCTCCGTTCTTACCCAGCAGCATCTTTCGGCCATGGTCGAAGAAACCGTAGACGGTCAATCCGCTGTTGGGCATGTTGGCGAAACGTGTGCCACCCAGTATCTTCCATTTGGAGTTGTCCCGTCGTGCGATGCGGATGGAGGTGTCATTGTCGGCCACACGGGTGAAGTATAGGTATTCGTTGCCTGGGTAGAGAACAGCATTGTAGGCGTTGCTGGAGCTGGGGAGCACGCTGGTGGCCAGCTTGCGGCTGTCGGTGGGGGCCGTCAGTATTGTTTCAATCTCTTTGGCTTCGGGCATGCAGGCATCGAGTGTTATCTCATCGAATGAGGACACCCGTACGGCGGCTCCACTCCAGTCGTGGCGGGCTATCTGTTGCTGCAGGGTGCGTTGCAGAGCCACCAAGGCCAGCCGCTTGCCTGTCAGGCGACGTGCATAGCCGGCATAGAGCGAGTATTCATGCTCTTGATAGGGCTGCATGAAGTTAATCTTGTCGTGACGCTGTGCTGCGGTCAAATCGGCATTCACCGCATCCATGAAAGGGAACGAGGGATGCTGCTTCTTGAAGCGGAGTATGGGGTCGGCGTTGCCTTCGGCGGTGTGCCACGAGTAGAATATACGGTATATCTCGTTGTATTCGGCATCGAGAGGGAAGTTGGCCAGATATACTTTGGCGGCAACGGCATCGTGTTCGTTGCGTATCTTGTAGCGTAGTGTGGCCAATGCCTGTTCGGCCAAGGTGTTCTCCCTGTTGTTCTTGACGAAATCGGCGTACTGCTGAGGGGTCTTCATCGAGGCGTATTCGTCGGCTACCAAGCTGTCAATTTTGTCGAGGACTTCCACATATTCATCGCAATCGGGGTACAGCGAAAGGAATTCGCGATAGCCCTTGAGTGTGTTTTCCTTGGCCACACGGGGGTAATCCAGCGTCGCTTTGCGGCGGCTGGCAATGTTGGCGATGCCCGGCACATCGAGATACATAGCCGTCAGGGCGTCGATTTCGGCGTGGGTATGGGCCTTGCCGCACAGGGAGTCGGCCACATGGAGCATCTCGCGGTGGGCGGCTTGGGCAGTCTCGGTGCCGTTGTATTTCTTAAGGATTTCGTTGTATGCTGTCAGCGCGTTGGTTTTCTTGGCGTTGGTGAAGGCCTGCTGCATGCGGCGTGTCTCGATATGCTGCAGTATGGCGCGGTTCGATTTGAAGGCCATAGCCAGATTGTTGAGGTTCTCGCTGCTGATATATTCGTTGCCGGATACGTAATTCAGGGCGTCGTTGACGGTTTGTGCTTTCTTTTCCCGTATGGAGTTGACGGTAATCTTCTTTTTTACCAGACGCGACACTTTGCGGTATTTGGAGTCGTCCTTCACCATGTCGATGTATATGCTCTCGGCACGGAGCAGGTAGTACATCGAAGTAGGCAGATCCCAGAGGGGATTGTCGCGTTTGGAATAGAAGTCGGCAAGGGCCAGGAGATTGGCAACGTCGGCGGTGTCTTTCAGATAGCTTTTGTAGAGGCGGGAGTATTGTGACTTGTAGTCGGTGGCCACCGACTCGTCGACCTGTGCTACAGCAGTCAGCGTCAGCGATATGATAGTGAGCAGCAGGAACAGCTTTTTCATCATTTAGGACTCAATTTTGACAGATTTTAGTATGCGCTCGAATTCTTGCTCCATAATGTCGTAGGTGTCCAGCGTCGTAGTGATACGGAATTCGAAAGCGGTAGTGTTATCTTTGAAGTATATCATGCGGAACTTGTAGTATTTTCCGTCTTGTGTGTTCTGATGGCCGCCGATGTATCCCAGGCCTTCAGCCGGCAATCCTTGGCTGTATTCGTCTATCGACTGGAAGGGCTGTTGCATGTAACGTTCCGTTATGAGGTCGTAGACCGACGGCTTGTAGCCAGTGCGGACATAAATGCGCAGGTTGGGCAGCACGGTGTCGCCTTGTTTGTCCACGACGATGCCGCCTTTATATGAATAAAGGTATACCGTTGTGGTGGCATCCACATTGATGGTCTCCAGAAACTTCCAGCTATTGTCGGGAAATTCGAATGACACGCGGGTGGCGGGTACGCGGATTTGCACTTGTGCCATCGTAATTGACGACAGTATAAGACCGAGGGTAAGCAATAGGAACCTGCGCATAATGATGGGTATTGTGTTGGTATAATAACTCCTAAATGCTTTTTTTATTGCCCGTCAGCGTTCTTTCTCCTCGGGAGCAGCCGTTGGTAGAAAGCCAGCAGCCGTTGGGCAAGGGCGTCGTTGTCGTAGTGGGTGGCTATGAGGTTGAAGGCGTTTTGGCCGATGCGTTGGCAGAAGTCTTTGTCGTTCACGCAGCGGCTTATCTGCCGCACGAAATCTGCGGGGGTGTCGGCGATGAGCAGGTTTTCGTCGTCGGTGTAGTCGATACCTTGGGCACCGATGGTGGTGGTGACCACGGGTTTGCCTATAGACATGGCCTCGATTATCTTGACGCGTATGCCGCTGCCGGAGAGTAGGGGGACGATGTTGATTTGTTTGGAGGCGATAAAGTAGTTGGCATCGGGTACCTCGCCCACTACGGTCACGCCGTCGGTCTGCAGCTCCATCAGGTCGCGCGGCATTTTGCGTCCTGCCAGATAGAGACGCACCTGGGGTAGCTCGCGGTGCAGCATCGGCCACACTTCGCGTAGGAACCAGCGGATGCTCTCTTCGTTGGGCATCCAGTCCATCGAGCCGATATGGAACAGGGTGTTCTCCTCCACGCCCACGTTGTCGGCTAGTTCGGGCGATGCAATGCCGAAGGGGATGTCCGTCACGGGGCGGCGGCAGCCGTTGGCTTGGAAGTATTGGGCGTCGGGACGTGTGATGCATACCACGCCGTCGTAGTCGTTAATGTGCTCCAGCTCGTAGGTCCGCAGGGTTAGCGACAGTTGCTTGAGATACCATCGTTTCAGTGGGTTGGAGGTCTGGGCGGCGGTCCGCTGCCATATCTGGTGCTCCACGTTATGGGCACGTAGCACCACCGATGCCTGACTCAGCCGTCGGATGACGGGCAGGTAGGGGGTGAGGAAGATGCTTTCCACGTGGATGATGTCGAACGTTTCGTTGCGCAGGATGTCGGCAAGCCGCTGTTCGAACTCGTCGCTCTCGAAACGCTTCACGTGGTACGACTCGCCGCAGAGCAGCGCCACGGCGGCTTCCAATGGGTGCAACCGCAGGTCCACATACACGGCTTCGAAACGGGTGCGCTCACGATATTCGTCGGTCATGCGCTGCCGGTCGACGGGGTGCTTATCGGAGCACACCGACAGTACGCGCACCTCGCAGTCCTGGGCCAGCAGTCCCTGGGTGATGCTGTTCATGGCCAGCGCGCCACCGTCGACGGGCGGGTAGGGTGGCTTGATGCAGAGCTGGAGTACCTTCATACGGCGTTATTCCTCGGGCAGGGCTTTGAAGCCGAGACCCATGATTTCGGACGATTCGATGATGTTGACGAAGGCCTGCGGGTCGAGCAGTCGCAGGTTGGATTTCAGTTTCACCAGGTCGGTGCGGCTCAGGGTGACATATATCATCTTGCGTTCGTTGCCCTGATAGAGTCCGGTGCCGGCAAAACAGGTGCCGCCGCGCTCCAGCTCGTTGATGATGAAGTCTCGCACCTCGTCAATCTTCTCGGTCACGATGAAGGCGGTCTTGTACGACTTGATTCCGTCTACCACCAGGTCGATGACTTTGCTCTCAATGAAGATGAGCAGTATGGAGTATATCGGGAGGCGGATGTCCTTGAAGGCGATGAAGGAGGTCAGGGTGATGCAGCCGTCCACGATGAGGGTCAGCGTGCCCAGCGATATCTTGGTGAACTTGTGGAATATCATTGAGATGATGTCGCTGCCGCCCGATGTGGCGCCTGAGCGGAACACCAGTCCTATGGCCAGGCCGTATATGAGTCCGCCCACCAGCGTGTTGAGGAAATAGTCGGGTCGGAAATAGCCCACCATCTCGCCCGACTTGTCTTGGAACGGCACCATCGTCCCAGGGTCGGCCACCACGCCCATGACGAAGTCGCCGTCGTGGATGAGCGGCTTGTAGCCCCACCAGCCCTCCAGCACGAAGGTGAAGCAGAATATCAGGATGGTCGACACCACCGTCTTCACGCCGAACTTGGGCCCGAGCACCCACGTGCCGATGATCAGCAGCGGGATGTCCATGCAGATGGCGTAGAGCGAGATGCGCCATGGCCACAGCGTGTTGAACACGTTGGAGAGACCATAGGTGCCGCCAGGGGCCATGTGGTAGGGGTTGACAAACATCACGTCCCCGACAGCGAACATGGCGCTGCCCAGGATGACCAGGATGTAGGAGTAGATTTGTGTTTTCCAGTTGGCTTTCTGCATGGGTTGATATTCTTTATTGTATTGATTGCGATATGTCTGCGTCCGTTCTTCGGAACGGATGTGTTTGCAAAAATACAAAAAATAATGGTATCGGGACGCTACTCGTCAAGGTTGCTCTTCGGGAGATGAGTGGCACCGCCTGCGGACGATACCTGTAAGGTATCATATTATCATGCGTTTATATAGGTCGGTAGATGCTTCGGTGCGAGGCCCCGTTGGGGAACGCCAACGAAACCATGCTTTTATGGTCGATAAAACCGCACTATTGTTGCCAATAAAACCACGCTTCTGTCGGGCATAAAACCGTGCTTCTATTAGCGCGGAAAAACGGGGGTTGTTTTTCAGAGTGTTATGAATGTGCTGGCAAAAGTGGCTCCAGACGGGCGTGGGGAGCGTCGGGGAAGGGCGGTCGGCGGGGTCAGAGTTTCCCAATCTCGTAGAGAATCTTGGTCATCTTGGACTTCATCTGGCTGCCTGTGCAGTCGAACTCGTTGCAGATGGCGGCAAAGCATAGCAGGTCGCCGCTGGCCGTGGTCACATAGCCGGCATATCCGCACACGCCGTCCATGTTGCCACTCTTCATGCGCATGGTGACCCCTTTCGGCAGGTCGGGCAGCAAGTTGCGCACCGTGCCGCTCTCGCCCACCTTGCCCAGCGTCATCGAGAAGTCGTTGTATATCGGCATCTTCGACACAGCGGTGAGGTAACGGCAGAGGAAATCGGCCGTCACGCGGTTGGAGCGCGAAAGGCCGCTGCCGTCGACGATATGGACGCCTGACGATTCCAGCCCCTGCTTCTTGAAGAAATCCTTCACCGCCTTGGCGCCGTTGGCATAGCTGCCTTTGCCGTTGTTCATGTAGCCCAGGTACTTGAAGATGCTTTCCGCGTAGATGTTGTTGCTGGTGAAGTTGGTGTACTGCGCTATCTCGTAGAAGGTGTTAGAGTTGTATTCCACAATGGGTGTCAGCGTGTCCTGGCGCGAGAACACCTCGGTGGGGCTGTTGGCGATGCTCACCTGGTGTTTCCTCAGATAGAGCGAGAACAGGCGGGCGCAGGCCTCGGGAGGATTGGGCAAGGCACCGCGCACGGCGAAATGCGGCTGTCCCAGCGGCACCGTCCCGCGGCACACACGCAGCGGCGACGTGGGGTCGCCATAGACGATGACCCGGTCGCCCGAGCCGGCCGGGCCCGTGGTCACCTCGTTCTGCACACGCACGTCGATGTTGGCCGGCGCGTAGGAATCCACATCGGCCAGATAGCCCTGCCGCTTGCCCGGATTGAAGTAGACAAAGAAAAGGTTCTCGTGGAAGTTGAGTCCCGACGCGCCGCAGCCGTAGTAGTTGCCCACGTCGCCCCATTGCCAGGTGTCGTGCAGCAGCTGGTTGTCGAAGATGGTGGCATCGTAGCATATCCGGCCGTCGATCTTCTTGATGCCGATGTTCTTGATGGCGCGGTACCATAGGGCGAAGATAGAGTCGGGGCATGTCTGCCTGTAGCGGAACGAACCCAGCATAGGGTCGCCGCCGCCGATGATGTAGAGGTTGCCATGGAGTGTACCGGCGTTGTCGATGGTGCCGCTGTAGCTCAGCACCGTCTTGAAACGGAAGCTGTCGCCCAGCAGGTTGAAGGCCACGGAAGTTGTAAATATCTTGGTCAGCGATGCCGGTGTGAGCGAGCGGTGGGCGTCATAGTTGTACACCTGTTTTCCCTGGGTGATGTTGTACACCGACACGGAGAGGGAGGCGTGCGTCAGCGACGGCTCGTTCTGTACGGCATGCACCACGTTGCTAAGCTGCGTGCTGTTCTGGGCGCAGACGGTGGAGAGGCATAGGACGGAGGCAAGTAGGAGAAATGTTCTTTGTATCATGAGTCAATCGATGGTTCTGTGCCATTTTTCAATGACAGGTTGATGGAGTCTATGTGGTCGAGGACCTTGTCGCGGCCGTAGCCGGTGGCCGACGAGGTGAGCAGCATGAACGGCAACTCTTCCCACTCTTCGGAGAGTGCTTTCTTGAAGGCAGAAACGTTGGCCGCCGTCTCGCGCTGCTTCTGTTTGTCCGTCTTGGTGAAAATGATGGACAGCGGCACGCCGTTGCGCCCAAGGAACGAGATGAACTCCAAGTCGATGCGCTGCGGCGGTATGCGGGAGTCTATCAGCACGAAAGTGTTGACAAGTTGCTCGCGGTGCAGGAAATAGTCGTTTATCATCTTCTGCCACCTCTCGCGGGCCGACTTGGAGGTGCGGGCATAGCCGTAGCCTGGTAGGTCGACAAGGTACCATTCATTGTTGATGATGAAATGGTTTATGAGTTGCGTCTTGCCCGGCTGTCCGCTGGTCTTGGCCAGGTCTTTGACGTTGGTCAGCATATTGATGAGCGACGACTTGCCCACGTTGCTGCGGCCAATGAAAGCATACTCGGGCAACCCCGTGGCAGGGCACTTCCTGTAGTCGGTGTTGCTGACGACGAATGAGGCGGACTTGACAATCATGGCTTCTGGTGGGCTGGGGCGATGGGTTGCTATTGCTTTTTCTTCTTTAATATTCTGCGGCGCTTGGGCTTCTCTTCTTCCTCTTTGACGGCTTCGGCGCGTAGGCGGGCCTTCTTCATACGCTTGAGAGCGCGGAGCTCGTCCTTTTCCTCTTCGCCAGTTGACTGCCGCCACCACGGCATCTTCTTCATATTGATATGGAACAAGAGGCGGTTGAAGAAGCGGTTCTTGACTTCGGACGACTCTATGTAGCGCTGCTTCTTCTCAGGGTAAAGGTCGCGCAAGGTGACGAGCACACCTGTCTCGTCGGTCTCGCCGAAGGCATGGTTGTAGGCCGTGCCGAACGAGCGCATGGTGGAGGAGAGGTTCATATAGGCGTTGACCAGCGGAGGCACCGTGGAGCCCAAGGCGCGCACCTCGCGTTGCAGTATCTGGTAGTCCTCCTTGTAGGAGTGGCCGACGAAGATGCGGTGCAACTCGTTGAAGTCGCTCTGTATCTCGAGCGGTTCCAGCGGCCACACGAGACCGTTGGGGTCGGGGAAATGCTTTTGGTAGAAATAGAGCACCAGGTCCTTGGCGCGGCGGTTCATGTGGGGGTACATCGTTATCTTGCCGAAGAAATACCGCGTCTCAGGTATCTCAAGGGCCAGTGTGCCAAGCCCTTCCCACAGGTTGTCGAGAGAATAGAGCCCTTTGTGCAGGTTGTTGCTGGGCTGGAAGGCCGGCTGTACAAAGGAACGTCCCAGCTCAACCATATAAGGCAGGTAGTTCTCAATGAACTCGTCGGAAAAATGGAACAGCTCGGCCGTCGGCGTGCAGAGAGCGCCGTCGAGGTTGCGGTAGATGTTGCTGCCGTGGATGAAACGGTAACCGCCCACGATTTCTTCATCCTCGGGGCTCCACACAAACAGCTGCTTGAAACAATAGGGCTCCGGCAGGGTGTCGAACTCATCAATATCTACTGGTTTGCCTGTGCCACCG
>JAEEGG010002672.1_pt1 | contig 45632 bp, 44 predicted proteins | sample 9134161 | NCBI WGS metagenome assembly JAEEGG01 (sample SAMN16246543, study PRJNA631951) | gut metagenome | biome: gut microbiome; feature: rumen; material: CR-attached | host: Bos | place: Iran: Karaj | collected 2018-10 | reverse complement strand
CAACAGAGACACTCTTCTCGATGCTCAGCAGCATCCCGAGAACTATCCTCAGCTCACTATCCGTGTATCCGGATACGCTGTTAACTTCATCAAGTTAACTCCCGAGCAGCAGGCAGACGTTATCTCCAGAACCTTCCACGAGTCTTTCTGAGATACCGTGACCGGAAAGTTACATGTGATCTGCGCCATGGCGTGAAGAATGTGTGACGTTAATACCCGGAGTAACATATATCTATACAGGCCCGGAGCAACCGCTTCGGGTCTGTTTTTAAAAAATCAGATATAACACTTACATCAGTATTTACCGGCACCTGCACCCGTGATGAAGGCGCAGGTTCTTAAAAGGAGCAGCATATGATCGGACATATTCATTCCCTGGAAAGCTTTGGTACGGTTGACGGTCCCGGAACAAGATTCGTCGTCTTTGTAAAGGGATGCCCCATGAGATGTGCATACTGTCACAATCCCGATACCTGGGAGATGACCGGTGCCACTGATATGGAGCCTTCATACATAATGGAGCAGTATCACAGGAATGATTCATTCTATCAGAACGGAGGAGGACTTACCGTAACAGGCGGAGAGCCCCTTGTCCAGATAGACTTTCTGATCGAGCTTTTCGAGCTCTGCAAGAAGGACGGCGTACACACATGCCTTGATACATCGGGCATAATGTTCAATCCCGACAATGCGGAGCTTATGAAAAAGTATGACAGGCTCATGGCGGTTACAGACCTTGTAATGCTTGATATCAAGCACATAGATAATGAGCATCATAAGGATCTCTGCAAGCAGCCCAACACGAATATTCTGAAATTCCCGTTCTATCTCCAGGAGAAGAACGTTGATATGTGGATCCGCCACGTTATCGTGCCCGGTCTTACGGATGATGACAAGTATCTCTATGACCTTGGATATTTCATCGGACAGTTCCACAATTTAAGGGCTCTGGATGCCCTTCCCTACCACGATATGGGCAAGAAGAAGTACGAGGAGCTGGGCATCGATTACAGGCTCAAGGATACCAAGCCCTTAGATCCCAAAGTGCTTCTTGAGAAAAAGAAGGTCATCCTTGACGGAGTCAGGAAGAGGCGCGAGGAACTTACCGCCGCAGGTGAGAGTTTCGAGCATAAATAATTCTTGAAAGAGTAAGACGATTATTATAAAATCTAATTCGTAGGGTTTAAGTCTGAAGGTGCCGGAAGGGACATGCCCGGAGGAACCGGAGGACAAAAAGGTAAGGAGGTAATAGGCTATGGCATATAAGATTGGCGATGGATGCATCTGCTGTGGATCTTGCGAGGCTCAGTGCCCCGTTGGAGCTATCTCCATGGGAGACGGCAAGTTCGAGATCGATAAGGATAAGTGCATTGAGTGTGGCGCATGCGCAGGACAGTGCCCCGTATCTGCTATCGAGCAGGAGTGATCCTAAACTGAACACAAAAATACAGGTGGGAGACCACCTGTATTTTTTCTGCTCATTTTCGTTTCTTTTATTTCCGGGCCTGAGAGTACTCTTTTATTCTGTGTCAGGGTCGGATCGGAGATTCTTTTTGAAAATTACTCCTCATCGCTGTCGGCCTTGAGTCTTTCCTTCTCATCCTTGCTCATGTTGGCGAACTTGGTGTACTGAGGCAGCCATACAAGGTGGATGTCTCCCACCGGGCCGTTACGCTGCTTGGCAATGATTATGTCCGATACGTTCTTGCGCTTGGTGTCTTTATTGTAATAATCCTCGCGGTAGATGAACATTACAACGTCGGCATCCTGCTCGATGGCGCCTGACTCACGCAGGTCGGAAAGCATGGGCTTGGGAGGCTTTCTGCTTTCAACTGTACGGGAGAGCTGTGACAGAGCGACCACGGGGATATTGAGCTCTCTTGCAAGTCCCTTGAGGTCTCTTGATATCTGGGATACTTCCTGCTGCCTGCTCTCTGCACGGCCGGAGCCCTGCATCAGCTGCAGATAGTCGATGAATATGATGTCCAGCTTGTCCTGTGCCTTGAGACGTCTGCACTTGGCTCTTACCTCGGAGACGGAGATCCCGGGAGTATCGTCGATGAAGAGTCCGGACCTTCCGAAGAGGGTTCCGCTTTCCGTTATCTTCTGGAAATCATCGCCGGTGACCTTACCGCTTCTTAAGTTGGAAGCGTCGACTCTTGCATGCATGGCCATGAGTCTGTTGGCAAGCTGTGCGGCACCCATTTCCAGTGAGAAGATGCCTACACCCTTTTTTCCCTTGAGGGCCATGTGCTCTGCGATGTTCAGTGCAAATGCGGTCTTGCCCATTGAAGGCCTGGCTGCGATCAGGATGAAGTCCGAATTCTGGAAGCCCGAAGTCATATAGTCAAGGTCTGAGAAGCCTGTGGAGACACCGGTGACCTGTCCCTGCATCCTGTAGGCGTTGGAGACATTGGTCAGTGCATCATAAAAGACTTCCTTGATGGGCCTGATATCGCGTACGATCTTGGACTGGGTAGCCTCGAAGATCTTCTTTTCGGCATTGTCGAAAAGCTCCTGGACGTCGGTGTCATCCTTGTAGCCCTGCTCGGCTATGGATTCGGCTGCCTTTATAAGACTTCTTGACTCGGCCTTTCTGTGCACGATGCCCGCATAGAAGGTGACATTGGCACTGGTCGAAGAGGAGGAGTCCTTCATTATCTCCATTATGAATGAAAGGCTTGCCACCTCTGAGGGAAGTCCTTTTTCGCTGAGCTTATCCTTGAGGGTGATGGGATCCACCTTCTGACCGGAGTTCTCCATCTCGGTAATGGTCTCGAAAATGGTGCCATAGACCTTGTTGTAGAACTCGTCACCGGCTTTGATCACCTCCTGTACCTCCTGAATGGCTTTGGAGGACATGAGCATACTGGTGAGAACGGCTCTTTCTGCGTCATCGTCATGGGGCATTACTTTTCTGATGATGTTCTCGTTAAAACCGTCCATTTTAAGCCTCTGTGACTTTTACGCTGAGTGTTCCTGTAACCTGGGGGTGAAGCTTGATCTGTACATTGTATGTTCCGGGAGCCTTGATCGCATCGTCGAGGACGATCTTCTTCTTATCAAGGGTGAGCCCGTGCTGGTTCTTGCATTCCTCTGCGATCTCCTTGGAGGAGATGGAGCCGAAGGCGCGTCCGCCTGCGCCTGTCTTGATGGTGGTATTTACCGTAAGGCCGGAGAGCTTTTCGGAAAGTTCCTGAGCCTCCTTGAGCTTCTCGTCAGCAATCTTTTTCTCGTTGGCCTTCTGAAGCTTTAAGTCGTTGATATTGGCGGGAGTTGCCTCTACGCCGATGCCCTGGGGAAGGATGTAGTTCCTTGCGTAGCCGTCGCTGGCGTTGATGATGTCACCCTTCTTGCCGAGTTTCTTTTCGTCTTTTAATAAAATGATCTTCATTAGATTTCACCGCTTTCCATCATTGAATCGATAGTATTTTTAAGTTCGCCGATCGCTTCTTCAATCTGGGTTCCCTCAAGCTGACATGCCGCAACCGAGAGATGTCCGCCTCCGCCCATGCGCTCCATTATGAGCTGGACATTGACTTCGTCGATCGATCTTGCGCTGATATGGATCTTGCCCGAGTATTCCGTGAGCACGAAGCTTGCCTTTATGCCGCGGATATTGAGGAGCTCGTTGGCTGCCTGGGCACCGATGACCGTGGGGCTGGGACAGTCGTCCGCGGTGCATACGGAGATTGCAAAGACTCCCTTGTAGATCTCGGCCTGTGAGACCGCATCCGCCTTGGCTCTGTATTCATCCGCACCTGCACGGAACATCTTCCTGACTCTGGTGACGTCCGCACCGCATCTTCTTAAGAATGCCGCTGCTTCGAAGGTTCTGACACCGGCCTTGCTCTGGAATGAGTTGGAGTCCACCATGATACCCGAGTACATACAGTCCGCTTCCTCGGGACGTATTTTTACATTATCGGCAGCGTACTGGAGGATCTCGGAGATCATCTCGCAGGCGCTGGATGCATAGGGCTCTATGTAGGACAGGGTAGCGTTCTCGATGGTCTCGCTTCCGGATCTGTGGTGATCGAGGACGACTATTGTCTTGCAGTACTTGATAAGGTCGGGGCACTCTGTGATGGAGGGCTTGCCCACGTCAACCACAACGAGCACCGATGCAGGGGAAGCAAGGTCTATCGCCTGCTGTGAGCTGATCAGGACTTCCTCATATTCCTCACCGCCGCTTATGAAGGAGTCGATGAGGGGCTGGATGTCGCTGGTGGGGTTATCCATTACGATATAAGCGTTCTTGCCGAGGACCTTGGAGATACAGTAGATACCCACCGCAGCACCGAAGGCATCCGCATCGGGATTCCTGTGTCCCATGATGAGGACGTTGTCCCTGGCTGAGATGATCTCTCTGAGGGCCTGGGCCTTGACTCTTGCCTTGACTCTGGTACTCTTTTCAACCGTCTGTGACTTGCCGCCGTAATAGGTGACCTGATCCTTGGTCTTGATGACCGCCTGATCGCCGCCTCTGCCCAGGGCGAGGTCTATGGCGTTACGTGCGTACTCGTAGTTCTGTGCATATGTGAGACCGTCCACACCCAGACCGATACTGGTGGTGACAGCCATGCTGTTTTCACCGATCTTCACAGTCTTGATATCGCTGAGCAGTTCGAAGTGCTTGTCCTGCATGTCGGCGATGGCTTTTTTACGAAGTATGACCAGGTACTTGTCCTTCTCCATCTTGCGGCAGATGCCGTCCATGGAGGAGATGTACTTGTTGACCTTCCTGTCTATGAGGGCTGCCAGCAGACTCTGCTTGACTTCCTCAACACTTTCCATTGCCTCGTCGAAGTTGTCCAGGTAGATCATTCCGACGCAGAGGGACTGGTCATCCAGCTCCTGGAGTGCGATATTGAGCGCCGTCTTGTCGAACATGAACATGGCAATGAGGTAACCGTTATAGCTCTCAGCCTCGATAAGGTCGCTGTTTTCGGCCATTTCCTTGAGAGGGATGCGCTTGAGCCTGATGGCGTAATCACGGCCTTCATGCTCGATGTCGAACTCTGTCTCCGGAGTATCCTCTTCCCTTGGGAGCTTGTCCCCCGTTATCACGGGGAAAAGAGAGGTGATGGACTTATTGTATCTCGATCCTTCACCGATCACCTTGTCAAAAGCGATGTTGGTCCACATCACCTTGCCGTCCTCATCGAGGAGCACGTAAGGGATGTCCAGCTCCTTTAAGAGCTTCTTCTGGATCTGGCCGTATTCTGTCGCAAAGCTCACAAGCTCGTTCATGATGAGCGGCTTGTTATTGTAGTAGAGCGTCAGGGACACGATAAAGTAAAATACCGTGAACGCACACAGCAGCGCGCCTGCCTGGATATTTACGAAGAATAAGGCTATGTTGACCGCAGCCAGCAGCAGTCCCAGGTACAGACTGAACCGCATGTACGATTTCAGATGACCCTTAACCTTTAGGCGGGTTTTTATCATGGCTTTTCCTCTCTTGTATCAGTAGGGTATAAAACACCATTTGAAGCCATTATACCATACTTTTCCCATAAAAACAGCAGACCGGAAACAAGTGTTCCGGCCTGCAGGGATATTGATCTGTGAGAAGCCGTTCGGGGTTACTGCGCCAGCTTTTCCAGTGCCCTCTGTGCCACCAGGATGTCGTAGCCTGTGTCGAGGAAGGAGGCTCCGGACCTTGGAACGAGACGCACCTTTCCGAACTCGGTGGCAAGCTCCGCAAAGTTCATCGCCTTTGCAAAATCCTCTCCCTCTGCGGGGACGACGAGGAGGTATTTGCCGTTTTGCCTGTTTTTGTATACCGAGGATTCGCCCTCGTATCCGCCGGCCTTCGAAGCAAGATCCATGACATCCGTAAGCCTTTCGAAGGCTACAGTGATAATGCAGCCGCTTTCCCGGATCCGGTCCTTTTCCTTATCGAGAACGTCGAAGAAGGATCTGCCGAATTCGGATACGGACTTTTTCGGGACGGGCTTTCCTGAAGGCTTTTTCCGGGGCATGTCCATTTCATCGTCCGGATCGAAGGCGTCCATATAGTCATCTTCATCTTCGAAGTCGCCGGAGGGTGTGATCCCTTCGCCCTGATTCTTCGGACTGAACCTCGAGAACCTGGTGTCCAGCTCCTCGGCGTCCTCGGCCTTGCTGATAAAGACCGTGAGAGTGCCTTCTCCCATGGGAACAGCCTCTATCATGACCGGGTGATTCTCCCTTGCGGTAAAGTCAATCCCGAACTTCTCCCTGGTCTCTTCTATTATATCCCTGAACAGAGCAGTCATCGCCTCCGTTCCGTATGCCAGGTCGTCTATATCCACCCAGCGGGACTTGAGATATTCACTTGTAAGGGTGCATTTGATGCGAAGATTTCCGATCACTTCAATCTGCATGATCTGCCTCCTTTTCCTGATTCTTCTGTTAAGATTTTCATATGATAGCTGTTTTGTACATATACGTCAATAAACTAATTGTTAAATCCAAAGTTTATAAAATTTTAATGGCGCCTGGCACCATAAAGAAAATTTAATGGTGTCAGGCACCATTAAGAAAGCAAGTTGCACAATCGGTTTACTTTCAGTATTTATCGGATATATCGGCTCGGAAGGGGGTGTTTATGACACGGGTGTCGCAGAAAAATCGTGGAATTTCACTATTGCAAAGTCGGAAGGGGTGTAGGAAAATGCTCCTTGCATCTTCTTAAATCCGGCAGCGGAAAGGAGATGAGCAGTTTTTCATCCGGCAGGGCCGGAAAACGTATTATCCGCAGCTTCTTATCTGCGGATGGGAAGAACCGCATGCAGATCACATTGCGTGCCGGGGTTATCTTTTATTGGAGAATCCTCCACAAGCTTGGGATCAAGCAAAATAATCCTACATTGTTAACTGAAAATCTATATTATGCGCTCGCGTAGAAGCGCGCTGTATCTTTGCACGGAAAAACGATCTGACGCATCCTGTGCAGGATCAATGGCTTTATTAAAGAAAATGCTGCTTTTGAAGATGCCGGAGCCCGGGAAAATATATCACGGTATTTTCCTCCCGGCTGCAGGCGTTCTGTGTATACCGCAGGATGCGCAGACCTGTGTGGCTCCGAGCGGGGTGTGAATACATCCCGGGACCGGTACATTCTAATGTTGATCAATAGACGGTCAGGTAAAGGTTATATGTCATGAGGGGCCTTTTGCTCCCGGTACGGGCCGGGGGCAGGGGGCCCTTTTAAAGGGCAAAAAAAGATGACGCATACTGTCCTTTGTGGTAGAATAACCTCGTATGGGTATGCCCGCCCGGGACCGCCCATGTAAAAAAACAGACTGGACAGAACTGATGAAAAAGAGAAAGAAAAGATTTCTTGTGGTACTCATTCCCATGATACTGATCGTGATAGTTGCAGCGGTCACTCTGGGAGTTCCTTTATATCAGAAATATTCCTACGGCACGGACAGGGCCGATCTTGGTGAACACTACGGAGTATCCGGCGATATGTCGGCGATAATACTCCAGAACGACCAGCTCCCCAGACAGGCACTTGTAAGAGACGGAAGATGCTATTTTGACATGGATACCGTGAAGGCCTACCTGACGGAAGGCTTCTTCTATGACAGCAGCTATAACGGCGGATGCCTGATGTACACCACGGCCATGGAGACCTACGAGGTGTGCGACGGGGCAAGCTCCTACAGCGTATCCAGCGTCATGACAGATCTCGGATTCCCCCTTACCCTCAGGGAGAACGATAAATTATATGTTTCAGCAGATTATCTCAGGATGTTCGCTACATTTACGGTGGACATCTATGATAAGCATGTGCAGCTTTATACGCAGTGGGGCAATACCCATGAGATGAGGACGGTCACCAGGGACACATGGATTCGCGAAAAGGGCGGCATCAAGAGCCCCATCCTGCGCGATGTGGAAAAGGGCGAGACCGTGGAGCTCATCGAGGCCATGGAGGAGTGGAGCAAGGTCAAGACCTCCGACGGCATCATCGGATATATTGAAAATAAGAGAATGAGCATCACCGAGCCCTACGTGGATATGGCTCCCGCAGCTCCCGCACTTCCCGAGTATACAAGCGTCATGCTCGATACCAAGGTTGACCTGGGATTCCATCCCATATACGGAGTGGCAGGCAACGATACCATAGGGGAAGCCTTAAGCGAGGCTGTGGGAATGAACGTCATCGCTCCCACCTGGATCTCCCTTACGGACAACGAGGGGAACTTCAGGAACTTCGGTACCGCGGAATACGTTAACAGAGCCCACCAGTCCGGCGTAAGGGTGTGGGCGGTCGTGGATAACTTCAACTACGCCAATGAAAACGGCATCGACATAGATGAGACATATCTGCTTTCCGATACTCCGAGGAGAAGACAGCTTGCCTCGGATCTTGTTGCAGCTGTAACGGCCATCGGTGCCGACGGCATCAACTTTGACTTCGAGGGTATCCCCGAGGAGAGCGGAGTGTACTTTGTCCAGTTCCTCAGAGAGATATCGGTACTGTGCAGACAGAGCGGACTGTGCCTTTCCACGGACAACTATGTCCCCTATGAATTCAACTCATTCTACAGACTCGACCTTCAGGGACAGTTCGTCGACTACGTCCTGATCATGGGCTACGACGAGCACTATCCTTCAGGCGGAGTTGCGGGAAGCGTCGCAAGCATCGGCTTTGTGCAGAACGGTCTTAACATGACCCTTGCCAAGGTGCCTTCACAGAAGATCATCAACGCCGTGCCCTTCTACACCGTGCTCTGGACCACCAAGGACGGACAGACAAGCGGCCAGTACATAACCCTTGTCAACCAGGCTGATTTCCTTGCAAGAGTCGGACAGACCCCTGTGTGGGATGACGAGACGGCACAGAACTATGTTGAGTGGAGAGAAGGGACGACCCTTTACCAGCTGTGGCTCGAGGACACACAGTCCATCACCGCCAAGCTCAACGTCATGAACACCATGGACCTGGGCGGAGTCGGCGCATGGAGGATCGGATACGGCAATGCCGACGTGTGGAACCTCCTCAGACTCTATACATACGGACAGTAACTGATTGAAAACAGAAGTATACACAATAGAAAATCCGGAGGGCCCTCTTTCCGAACGCGACCTGGCGGTGATCGCAAGATGCGGGGACATCATTAAGAAGGGCGGACTTGTAGCCTTCCCCACGGAGACGGTCTACGGACTCGGCGGAGATGCTCTTAATCCCGCTTCCGCGGAAAAAATATATGCAGCCAAGGGCAGGCCTTCTGACAACCCTCTCATAGTACATATATGCGAGATACAGGCGATAGAGAAGATCGCACAGGATATCCCCGAAGAGGCCCGGATACTTGCGGAAAGATTCTGGCCCGGCCCCCTCACCATGATACTCAGGGCCAGGGATATAGTGCCCCGCAAGACTACCGGCGGCCTTGATACCGTTGCGGTGAGGATGCCAAGCGATGTTACGGCAAGAGAGTTCATAAAGGCATCCGGCGGATATATCGCTGCGCCAAGCGCCAATATCTCGGGAAAGCCCAGCCCCACAACGGCCGGATATGTCCTTGAGGATATGGACGGAAGGATCGATGCCGTGATAGACGGAGGAGCAGGGGCGATAGGACTCGAGTCCACCATCGTTGACCTTGCAGGGGACAGGATACAGGTACTGCGCCCCGGATATATCACTGATCACATGCTCTCGGAAGCACTTGGCATAAACGTCGGAACGGATCCCGCACTGCTTGATCCGAACTGTAAGGAAAGGCCCAAGGCTCCCGGAATGCGCTACAGACACTACGCTCCAAAGGGCGAGGTAATACCCGTAAGGGGCAGCGCGGACAGAGTTTTTACCTATATAACGGAAGGCCTTGCAAAGGCAAAGCTTGAAGGCAGGAAGACAGGAGTATTCTGCAGCGCGGATAATGCGGACAGATATGACGCGGATGTCGTAAGAAGCGCAGGCGCCCTGGATGATGCGGAAGCTGCGGCACATGTCTTCTACACAACACTTAGAGATATGGATGATGAGGATGTGGACATCATCTATGTTGAAAATTTTACGGACCTGGGATTTGGTGAGGCACTGTGGAACAGGCTCCTTAAGTCCGCGGGCTCGAAATGGGAGGAAGCGTAAATGAAGATATCAATAGGCTGTGATCACGGCGGGTATGCTCTCAAGGAGCGCCTCAAGAAGTATCTCGAAGAAAAGGGACATGAAGTCCAGGATGTGGGAACATTTTCCGAGGACAGCTGCGACTATCCCAAGTTCGCAAGAGCTGCTGCAGAGCTTGTGGCTTCAGGTCAGTGCGAGAAGGGTATCGTGGTATGCACCACCGGTATCGGCGTAAGCATCACTGCCAATAAGGTAAAGGGAATCAGATGCGCTCTCTGCTCGGATCCCTTAAGCGCTAAGATGACAAGACTCCACAACGACGCCAACATGCTTTCCCTCGGCGCAGGGATCGTAGGACCTCTTCTTGCAGAGGCCATCACCGATGCCTTTATTGACACCGAGTTCTCCGGAGCGCAGCGCCATGCAAGACGTATCAGACAGATCGAAGGCGGGGATATCGAATGAGGATCCCGGCGAAAAGCGCTAGTGAATGACGAAAACGGCTGAACGCAAACGCTGCAGCCGCATATCATATCGATCAAATATGGCAGGATATTCAAGGAGGAATGGTATGGGTAAAGTAGTTGTAATGGATCACCCGCTGATCAGACACAAGATCGGCTTTATCAGGAGAAAGGAAACAGGAACCAAGGAGTTCCGTGAGACCATAGGCGAGATAGCAATGCTCATGTGCTATGAGGCTACAAGAGACTTAAGACTTGAGGATGTGGAGATAGAGACTCCCATCTGCAAGACCACGGTCAAGCAGCTCGCCGGCAAGAAGCTTGCGGTCATCCCCATCCTCAGGGCAGGACTGGGAATGGTGGACGGAATGCTCAGCATGATCCCCACCGCCAAGGTCGGACACATCGGACTTTACAGAGATCCCGATACCTCCAAGCCCGTTGAGTACTATTGCAAGATACCCGCAGACTGTGCCGAGAGAGAGATCTTCGTGGTGGATCCCATGCTGGCAACAGGCGGCTCCGCAGTCGAGGCTATATCCATGCTCAAGATGAGAGGCTGCAAGAACATCCACTTCCTCTGCATCATCGCAGCACCCAAGGGGATCGAGGTCCTCAAGGAGGCTCACCCCGACGTTGACATATTCATCGGTTCCGTAGACGAGAAGCTCAATGACCACAACTATATCGTGCCCGGTCTCGGCGATGCCGGCGACAGGATATTCGGTACCAAATAATGGATGATAAGAAAAGAGAAGACTATATAAGCTGGGATGAGTACTTCATGGGAGTTGCCCATCTGTCCGGTTTTCGCAGCAAGGACCCCAATACACAGGTGGGATGCTGCATAGTAAGCCGCGACCACAAGATACTTTCCATGGGATACAACGGACTCCCCAAGGGATGCAGCGACGACGAATTCCCCTGGAGCAGGGAGGGCAATCCCGCTACCAACAAATACGCCTTCGTAACCCACAGCGAGCTCAATGCGATCCTAAACTACAGGGGCGGTTCGCTGGAGGATACCATACTGTACGTGTCACTCTTTCCCTGCAACGAATGTGCCAAGGCCATAATCCAGGCAGGCATCAAGGAGGTCGTCTATCACAGCGACAAGTATGCGGGAACCGACACGAACCTTGCCGCAAAGAGAATGTTCGATGCTGCGGGGGTTAAGTATACACAGTATCAGGACACGGGAAGAACAATAAGCATTTCACTGTGACACGTGCAAGACAATGGGCACATCACTATGATGCCCGGCACAGAACTGACATGCACGTCATGATGTAACGGAACGGCAGATGAGAACCTGCAGGGAATGATGAAAAAGAACGCTCGCAACAAAAGCATAACCAGCAGGCTTGGCCGGAGAAATGCGCTCAGCATATCCCTCACCGGTCTGCTCACTGCTGCCATGATCGCGGTGCTTGTCCAGATCCCTCATCTGCCCGCGGAGGCTACGACCCAGCAGCAGATAGACCAGGCACAGCAGGAAAAAGAACAGCTCGAGCAGCAGCAGAACGCCAATGAAAATGCCCTGGACTTACTCCAGACAGAGCAAAGCGAGCTCCAGGTAAGAGTCGGCGAGCTCAACTCACAGCTCGAAGAGATCGGAGACAACCTGGCAGACCTGGAGGTCCGCATGACCGACAAGCAGGCTGAGATTGAAGCCACAAGGATCGCCCTTGAAGAGGCAATCGCCACGGAGGAGTGGCAGTACCAGTGCATGGTCATCAGAGTAAGGGACATGTACGAAAGAGGGGACCAGGATTACCTTACCGCGATCCTCAGCGCCAAGTCTCTTTCCGAACTTCTGACAGCGGCTGACTTTTTCGAGAAGATAGAAAGCTACGACCAGAAAAAGCTCCAGGAATTCAAGGAAAACAGGGCATACATAGAGGAACAGAAGGCGCGCCTTGAAATGGAAGAGGCAGAGCTTGAGAACCTTCAGGAGCAGACAAGAGCCGAGCAGGAGAAGGTAAGCGGGATCATCTCGGAGACCAGGACGGTCATCGGACAGTACTCCGACCAGATAGAAGCAGCAGAGGCTGCTGCGGCGGCATATGAAGCAGCCATTGCAGCCAAGGAAGCGGACATCGCATACCTTAAGCAGAAGCTTGCCGAGGAACAGGCTCTTTCGAGAGCAGCGGCAGCAGGCGTATGGAGAGATATCTCCCAGGTTACATTCGATGAAGGCGACAGATACCTCCTTGCAAACCTCATCTACTGCGAGGCGGGAGGCGAACCATATGAAGGACAGGTTGCCGTGGGAGCGGTTGTCATCAACAGACTCCTGAGCAACAGATATCCCGACACCATTGCAGGCGTCATCTACGCAAGGGGACAGTTTTCACCCGTCGGAAGCGGCAGATACGCCATAGCCCTTGCGGAAAACAGGGCAACATCCAGCTGCTACCAGGCCGCGGATGCCGCAATGTCCGGTGTCACCAATGTGGGAACATGTGTCTATTTCAGGACTCCCATCGAGGGACTTACCGGGATCCAGATAGGACATCATATATTCTACTGATCACAAGCCATATGACAGAGCAGCGGCAGCTGCCTGGCTTACGCCGGAGAACGGATCTTTAGCGTTCATCCCGGCACAGGGGGTAAGCTTACATGAGACTTGACAGAAAAAACGAGAACAGGTTATCGGTAAATCCGGTAATGGTGTCCGCCCTCATCAGAAAGGACGGTACCATAACCAGCGCCGGCGAGTGGCATTACACCTTTGTAGGCAAGAACTCGGGGCTTCCTTTTTATGATTTCCTGCCTCTTGCTGACGGCAATCTGCTGGCAGCCACCATACAGAAGACCCTTTCGGATCCGGGGTATCCGGACATGCCGAAGGGCGAAGTGCTCCTGGAACTGATCACGGATCTGGATAACCGTGAAGGCAATACATATTCCGGCGTATATCTGTGCCTTGTGGCAACGGATGATACGGAAAACGGAGAGCCTCTTGCAAGGATATATTATTCGGATCTTGCGGGAGTATCCGGCACCATTGAAAGATATACCTACAACATGGCCAAGTACCGCTACTTCATGTCCATGCGGAATGATATATTTTTCGAGTACAATACCGATACCGGGAATTTTACACTGTATAAGTATTTTAACGGGAACTGTTTCAAGATAGCCGACATGGATCTTGATCAGTATATCTCCGGGATACAGGAAAGACACATCGGTGACAATCACGCATACCGCGGTGAGATGGAACAGATTGTTTCTTATCTTAAGAATAAAGAACGCAACTTCTCCATGAATGTCCAGTACTCGCTCCCCGGCGGGGAAAAGAGATCGGCCAAGCTCATGGGAGGAGTCGTCCCCAGATACGACAACATCGTCGCCGGAATATACTCATCCAATAACCGTGCAAGCGACGAGCCCTACTACATGACAGCCGGAGCAAGGGATCCGGGCACCGGACTTCTCAATAAGAGAGCCGTGACGGAATACATCATCGACATGCTGCCGACGCTTTCTGACAAGACTGCATGGATGATCATGATCGATATTGACGATTTTAAGAACGTGAACGATAATTTCGGACACGCATTCGGCGATGAAGTGATATCATATGTAGCGGATTCACTTATGTCAGTTATGGATGCGAGAGGCTTTGTGGGAAGGTTCGGCGGAGACGAGTTCATGGTATTCGTCTACGGAGTGCCCACCAGGGAAGCGCTCAAGAACATGCTCAAGGCCCTCCACAAGAAGATAGCGCTTAAGTACGACGGCAAGTTCAGACTTACGCTTTCCGAGGGAGTAAGCCGGTATCCCGTTGACGGAAAAGAAATAGATACTCTTTTTGCGAAAGCTGACAAGGCCCTCTACATTGCCAAGGAAAAGGGCAAGAACCGCCACATCATATACGATGAGAAGCTCCACGGAGGCATCGAAGGGGACTATATGGAGAGCCAGGCTGTCTCCTATGCCATCTCCAGAGACAAGAAGAGGGAGTTCATCACATCTCTTGTGCTGGGATTGTCCCAAAAGGGTATAGAATACCTTGTAAGGAACAGGAATCTGCAGCGCGATATCAGGACTGTCTTTGATCTGGACGGATTCTCCGTGATCGGTGAACAGGGAATGGAAGCACTGCTTACCGAGGGAAAATATGTCCTTGAGGATTTTCATCCGGATGAGATGGTGACATTTGACTTTACCGGATTTACCCGTATGGGAGGCGACGATCATACATACGTGCTCAATAATGTTGAGACCATAAGGGACAGCAATCCCATGATGTATGAGAGGCTTAAGAAGTTCGAGATATCCGCGTGCGTGGTGTGCGCCACATTTTCCGGCGATACGCCCCGTGCCATAGTAAGCTTTGACGTGTTCAACAGGATACGCAAGTGGTCGCAGTCGGATATCGATATGATGAGTATTTTGGGAAATCTTGCGGGAGCTCTCCTTATGGAGAAGGAAAACCGCTGATATAGGGAAAGGAACGGTTATGAAGATTTTACACTTGGCGGATGCTCACCTTGATTCCAAGATGGAATCAAAGCTGGACAAATCTAAAGCGGCAGCCAGAAGGGACGAGATGATCGATACCTTCTGCAGCATTGCCGACTATGCCGATGAAAACGGTGTTACGGCCGTGATCATTGCGGGAGATCTTTTCGACTCGAAGAATTCGAGGGTCGGAGCTGTTAACAGGGTAAAGGCTGCGTTCGAGAGTCATCCGAAAGTTGTATTCTACTACCTGAAGGGCAATCATGACGAAGCGGGATATTTCGAGGGCGATGACAGGCCCATGAACCTCAAGGTCTTCGAAAAGCCCGGCGTTGAGACCTGCACTCTCAAGACCTCAAACGGAAAGAGCATCGCCGTTACGGCTGTGGTTCCCTATGAAGACGGGTTCGACAAGGCATATACCGAACTGAACCTGTCGTTTGATGCCATGAACATCGTGGTAATGCACGGAAGCGCCGATAAGTACAAGGCCAAGGATAAGGCTGAGAGCATTGACCTTTCAAGGCTTAAGAACAGGAATATCGATTATCTTGCTCTTGGCCATTATCATTCCTATGTACAGGGTGAGCTTCCTTCCAGAGGAAAATACTGCTACAGCGGATGTATGGAAGGAAGGGGCTTCGATGAGCTCGGTGAGAAGGGATTCGTCCTCATCGATATCAATGAAGACGACCTTTCATACGAGACCGTGTTCGTGCCCTACGCTAAGAGGAATGTATATGAGATAAAGGCGGACATCTCGGAGTGCATGACCACACCTGAGATCGACAAGGCTGTAGCGGATGCCATAAAGGCCACCTCCGCAACCAGCGATGACCTGGTCAGAATAATACTTACGGGGGAGACTGATGTGAATATCGAGAAGGATGTAGAGCATGTATCACGCCAGATGACTGACAGATTCTACTATGCAGAGGTCAAGGACCAGAGCAGCGTAGAGATCGATTATGACGAGTATCTTCATGAAGCATCCCTTAAGGGTGAGCTTGTAAGAATGCTTCAGTCCGAGGAAGGTCTTGACGAAGAGGAAAGAGCCCGTATAGTAAGATGCGCTATACAGGCACTTAAAGGGGAGGATATCAGCTTATGAGACTCGTTTCATGTCATGTAGAGAACTTCGGCAAGCTCAGCGGGGTGGATAAGGAATTCAAGGAAGGACTCAATATTTTCCTTGAAGATAACGGAAGCGGTAAGTCCACACTCGCAGGATTCGTAAAGGTAATGTTCTATGGTTTTTCCGGGGAAAAATCAAGGAACGACATAGAGAATGAGAGAAAGTTCTACAAACCCTGGCAGGGCGGCGTATACGGCGGAAACCTCACCTTCGAGAAGGACGGCGTAAAGTACTGCATCTACAGGACCTTCGGTTCCAAGGAATCCGAGGATGTGTTCAAGGTAATGAACGTGGAACAGGGAATGGCCAATCACGATTTCGACCCCGTTCCCGGAATCGCGCTCTTCGGAATAGATGCGGATTCTTTTGAAAGAACCGCATTCGTATCACAGCAGGACTGCGCAACAAGCGTGACCAGCGACATCAGCGCAAGGATAGGCGGAGTGTCGGAGCGCGACGATGACATGAAGAACTTCCAGGCAGCCGATGAGAAGCTGAAGAAGGAATGCGACAGACTCACACCCGACAGGGCTACAGGTCTTATCAATAAAGAGGAGACAGAACTTTCCAGGCTAAAGGATCTCTTCAGAAACATCGATTCACAGAGAAGCCTTATAAGTGACCTGGGAGACAAGGTCGATGAGTCGGCAGCCAAGGTGGGAAGCTATGATGCAAGACAGAATTCCCTCCGCGGAAGACTTGAGGCGCTGAGAAAATATCTCGATCTTAAATCACAGAAGGAAAATTACGAGAACCTCAAGTCACAGAAGGAAAAGGCTGATGAGGATCTCCGTACCGCAAAGAGCTACTTCGAGGGCATCATTCCCGATGAAGAGACCGCCGAGAAGATCATGAAGGATGCCGAGGCTCTCAGGGAAGATGAGAAGGAGCTGGCATCTTACGAGCTTACTCCCGCAGAGGCTGAGAGATACGAGGAGGAGACGAAGAAGTTCGCCAAGTCCATCCCTTCATCCAAGGCAATCGATAACCTGATCAGGCGCTGGAATGAGATACAGGATCTTAAGGATGACCTTCCCGACAGAAGAGAAGAGGCAGAAGCGATCAAAAATGCGGCTCTTGAGGCACAGCGTGAGCTCTTCAAACCCTTTCTTATCCTTGCGATAGCAGGCGGCGTGGTACTCCTCGTTGCCATAATCCTCGGGATCGTGCTTCATCCCGCGCTCTTTGCACTGGCCATACTCGGTATAGGTGCGGTGGTATACGGATTCATCATCAAGAAAAAGCACGACGACGAGACGAGGACAAGCGGTGAAGGAAGCGTACGCAGGTACAATGAGCTCATGGCTCAGATCTCCGAGGATGAAGAGCTGGTCGAAGAGACCGAGATGGATGCAGAGGATCTCCTTGGAACCGTCGGTATCCAGCTTGTAGGAAGATCTGCGATGAGTGACCTTATGGGACTCCGCAACCAGGTCAAGGAATACGAGGCACTTGGCGAGAAGAAGAAGCATCATGCGGATAAGATCAAGGAGCTTGACTTCGACAACAGACTTCAGGCAGTCAAGGACTACGTCAAGAAGAGCGCCATCATGGGAACCAAGGCTTCATCGATCCCTGAGGCTACCGCTGCAGAGATCTGTGTGCCGGTCAACGAGATCGCTACCAGAGTAGAGCAGATCGGACTGAGAAAGAACGACGCAGACATCGCTGCCAAGAAGGTCAGCGTATATGAGATCGATCACGACGTCACCCAGTATGCGGGACTTACAAGACCCGAGGATGAAGTGGTCACCGTATTCGACCTTGAAGAGGCTCTGAACAAGAGCGAGCTTGCACAGAAGGATGACGAGAAGGAACTCGAATCCTACAAGAGAGAACTCACCGAGGCTGAAGAAACCTACAGCGCAATGGAGAATGCAAGCGAAGAGTACGAAAGCAGGAGCGAGAAGCTCGATGAGATGAAGCTCAGATACGAGACCATCAGGAAGACAAGAGAGTACCTCGCAGCTGCAAGAGACAGCTTCAACACCAGATATATCAAGGACATCCAGGCATCCTTCGACAAGTATTATGCAATGCTTGCAGGCGATGAGAAGAAGTTCACCATCGATGCCAACCTGAACGTAACATACCTCGAGCAGGGAGCACCCAGAGTGCCCGATACCCTTTCCGAAGGCTATCAGGATCTCGTCGGACTCTGCAGAAGAGTTGCCATGGCAGATGCAATGTACAATGCGGAGAAGCCCTTCCTCGTACTTGACGATCCCTTCGTGAACCTCGACGACAGAAAGCTCAAGGGCGCCGCAGAGTTCATCAAGAAGATCTCCGAAGAATACCAGGTTCTCTACTTCACCTGCCAGACAGCAAGGGAGTTTAACTAGTGAACTAAGAATCCACCCCCTTTTTTAGAATAATATCTTGTCAGTGATGGCAAAATAAATTATTATCTATACAAGGAAAGTACCCACTCCTTAGTGGATGCCATCCCAAGAGGGTTAATCTGCTCTGGAAGAGCAGCGCCTCTCTCGTGTGTCAGACGAGAGAGGCATTTTTATTTGCGCTTATTTCTCTTATCGAGAAAGTTCAGCAGTGCTATTAACAGCATGCCGAGTGATATCAGTGCACTGATCACTCCCAGCACAACCATAAAGGTTTCGTAGACTGTCATATTCACCACCTCCCTTCCATATGTATTCCGGTAAGCCGGTCATCTGGCTTGGGAGGCTGCCACCTCGTCATGGGTACTTTCCACACGGATAAACCGTGTAATAGATAACTTATATGAAAAGCCGGAAAAAAATCAATTGGCAAAATTGAACATCAAAATTGCGACACGAGTGTCATAAACGAAGAGTTACATAGAAGAATTCCCGGATAAAGGGATTGTGCAATTTAATTTAAGTGCAAAATCATGGAAAATTATTTTATTTTTTGGACCGACGTCGTATGATACAGATACAGGTTGCTAGCCGATTATCTGCTTGCACACAGATCGGAGGTTATCGATATGGTACTTACTGAATTTGATGAAGAAGTTTTCAGAAACGGAATGAAGCAGGAAGGCTTTCAGGAAGGATTTGAAAAGGGAGTATCGCAAGGAATATCGCAAGGAATATCACAAGGAATATCACAAGGAATATCGCAAGGAATAGCACAGGGGCAGTCATCGCTTGCTGATGCCATCAAAAGGCTGCGTTCCGGAGAGTCACCTGAAGATCTGGTAAAGGCCGGGATTGATGAGGAAACAGTGAAGCTGGCTATTGAATGTAAGTAATACTGAATGCAAGTAAGATGGTGAACGAAAGAACCGTCCCCTCGTTCGCCCATCGCTCATCTGAAAGAGTAACGCCTCTCTCGTTTGCTGACGAGAGAGGCATTTTTATTTGCTTATAACTGTCTGGAATCGAGGTGTTCGCACAGGGTGTCGAACTTGTCGCGGTCGATGAGGGTAAGGAGAGCGTCGAGGCGCCGCATGCACATGGCGGTCTGCTCCTGGGTGATGAGCCCCTGCTCGAGGGCGTCTGCCAGCTCGTCCAGATCCATGACCTTCATGCGGCCGGAGGGATAGATGATGACATCGGCCAGAAGGTCCGTGACCGTGAGCTCTCCCGTGTCATGGTCCATGTGGTAATCCACTATGTCGCAGTACCAGTAGAGGAGGGAACCGTCATCGCGGTAGAATTTGCTGACCTTGATCCCCTTTTCAAAGATATATGCGCTGGCTCCGTGACTGAACTCCGTCTTGGGATTCAGTGTTTTCCACTTCGTGATCAGCACATTCGCGTCGTGGTAAATGATCTCGTCATCCTTGAGCAGGATGCATTCGGAAGGTATGATGCGCTTTCGGTACAGTTTCACGATATCCATGAGAGCCTCCTGAAGAATAAACAGATGTCCGGATAATAGCCGTACAGATTGTGGAATTTATGAGCGTATAATAGCATAAATTGTCCCCTGATTAATAGACTTTTCAGACTTTTTGAAGTATAATTCATTTATTGTGAAGAAAAAACAGGACCGCAAAGTCATACGTGCCCTGTCCATGATCACACAGTTCACGTTATTCCTTCTCGTGCCCATTTTGGGGCTTGGCGGAGCGGGACTGCTTCTGGACAGAAAGCTTGGAACAAGATGGATAGCAATAGTGCTGTTCTTTATGGGTGCGGTCTCGGGATTTGTCAATGTGTACCGATTCGCCATGACCATCATACAGGGCGATGAAGCCTCGAAGAAGCCGGATGAGTCTGAAAGCGTTTCTGAGAAAAAGGAATAGGACACTTCTGGAGCTGGAGACAGGGATCGTAACCTTCGGCATCATCGGACTTCCCATCACGGCGGCAGTTGCGGCAGGCGTTAAGACAGATGTGCTCTGGACATGCTTTTCGTGGATCTTCGGAATACTCACTGCGATGTTTTCTGCTCTGGACATGTACAACACCCTGGACAAGGCACTGGACCTTCCTGAGAACGATGCAAGACGCAGGATCTACTTCGGATATCTCAAGAGATACGTCATACTCGGAGTGCTCATCGCGATATTCTGTATCGCGGAGAAGCTTAATCCCATCGCATTCTTCATAGCATACATGATGCTCAAGACAGGAGCTTACCTTCAGCCCCTCACACATAAAGCCTACAATGCGTACTTTGGCGAGAAGGACCCGGAGCCTCTAAGCCAGGAAGAGTACGATGCGCTCCACCCGGAGCTGGTACCCAAAAACGAAAAAGGCACTTCTTAATGGTGCCAGGCACCATTAAATTTTTATAAACTTTTCGTGCGTAGCCGGAAGTGTTCAGGCTACGGCATGTTATATACAAGATCGTCAAATGAGTGGATGCGTGCAGGCTTTGGCACATCGCACATACCGGATGATCGGATTAACGGAGGTTAAGGAATTTGGGATACGGATTACTGCTTTCTGCAGATAATATCGATTTCATGGTCCATGGATTGGCCGACTATTCATTCTTCGGACATAAGGTATACATTACCAATACCCACGTCAGCATTCTGATAGTCATGCTCATTCTCATGGTCTTCTCCGTGATCGCGGGCAACGGCTTCAAGAAGGCTCTACGCGAAGAGAAGTTCGCACCCACAAGCGGCTTCATGAACGGCGTCGAGCTTCTTGTGGAGTTCCTCATGAATACCGTCAAGGGCGGCATGGGAAAGGGAGCTCCAATCTTCTTCAACTACATCGCAACGCTTTTCTGCTTCATACTGCTTTCCAACATTTCGGGTCTCCTCGGTCTCAGACCTCCCACGGCTGACTACGGCGTGACCCTTCCCCTTGCTCTTATCACATTTACCATCATCCACTACAGCGAGGTCAGATACAACAAGCCCGCACAGCTCTGGAAGGACAAGTGCTCACCCCTTCCTCCCTGGCTTCCCATCTGGCTTCCCATCAACATAATCTCGGATATCGCAGTGCCCATCTCACTATCCCTGCGTCTCTTTGCGAACGTGCTCTCCGGAACCGTTATGATGGCACTGATCTACGGACTGCTCGGCTGGATCGCAACAGGCTGGCCCGCAGCACTCCACGTATACTTCGACCTTTTCTCGGGCGCCATACAGACATACGTATTCTGCATGCTGACCATGACCTACATCGCAAGCGCGAGGGGAGAGAATTGATCACGGCATCCGCCGCAGGCGCCGGCCTGAAAAGTTTATAAAAATTTTATGGTGCCTGGCACCGTAAAAAAATTTAATGGTGCCTGACACCATTAAACATAGATATGGTTTTAACGGAGGAAAATAATATGGAATTCAATCAGAACTTTATCTTCGGATGTTCCGCAATAGGTGCAGGTCTTGCGGTTATCGCAGGTATCGGACCCGGTGTCGGCCAGGGTATCGCTGCAGGACACGGTGCTGCTGCCGTAGGACGTAACCCCGGAGCAAAGGGTGACATCATGTCCACCATGCTTCTCGGACAGGCAGTCGCAGAGACCACCGGTCTTTACGGACTTCTTGTTGCAATGCTCCTCATGTTCGTTAAGCCTTTCGTATGATCAACGCTTGATACGGAAGACACTGATCATTATTAGAAAGGAGTGGGGAGTATGCTACTACTCACAGAAGGAATGCAGCCCAGACTCTTCGGACTGGATTTCCAGCTCATCGCCGATTCCTGTCTGATGATCATCGCCATATTCGTTCTCTTTCTCTTTATGAGCTATTTTCTCTGGAACCCTGCCAGGAAGTATCTGGAGGCCAGGAAGAAGCATATCGAGGATGAACTTGCAAGAGCGGCAGCCGATGAGAAGAAAGCCGCAGAGCTCAGGGAAGAATACGAAGCCAGGATGAAGCAGGCAGATCAGGAGGCTGAGAAGGTGCTTGCCGATGCGCATAAGCGCGGCATCGAGAATGAGAAGCAGATCGTAAAGCGCGCTCATGAAGAAGCCGACAGGATCGTCGAGCATGCATCGAGAGAAGCTGAGCTTGAAAAACAGAAAGTGGCTGATGATGTCAAGAAGGAGATGGTCGTACTCGCATCCATGATCGCGGGCAAGGTCGTCTCAGCATCTATAGATACGAAAGTGCAGGACAAACTCGTCGACGACGCACTGAAGGAAATAGGTGAAAGCACATGGCAAAATTAGTATCCGGTGTATACGGAGAGGCGCTCTATGAGACTGCCGTAAGCTCCGGTTCATCAGATGAGATCTACAGCGAGGTGCAGGCTGTCAGGGATATCCTTGATGCCAACCCGGATTTCGGAAAACTGATGCTCCATCCTTCCGTACCCAAGGAGGAAAAGAAGCAGATAGTTGACAAGACATTCCGCGGCAGGGTATCGGATGAACTTACAGGCTTTCTTATCACTGTTGTAGACAAGGAACGTTTCAAAGAACTGGACTCCATATTTGATTATTTTACCGACCGTGTCAAAGCGGACCGCGGGATAGGTGTGGTGTATATCACATCCCCCATGCCGCTTGATGATAAAGCGAGACTGGCGGTGGAGTCGAGGATCCTTGAGACCACTGACTTCATGACACTGGAGACACATTACATCGTGGATCCTTCCATCATTGGAGGAATAGTCATCAGGATCGGAGACCGCGTGGCGGATGCATCCGTCAGGACCAGACTCGATGATCTTACTTCCAGGCTTTTAGACATCCAGCTGGGATGACAAGACCGGAAAGAGAGGAAATACTAAGGCATGAATTTGAAACCCGAAGAAATCAGTTCCGTTATCAAAGAGCAGATCAAGCGCTATGCCACGACTCTTGAAGTTGCGGACGTGGGCACTGTTATCCAGGTGGCCGACGGAATTGCCAGAGTGCACGGACTCGAAAAGGCCATGCAGGGCGAGCTGCTCGAGTTCCCCGGTGGAGTCTACGGAATGGTCCTCAACCTTGAGGAAGACAACGTAGGTGCCGTTCTGCTCGGTTCATCCAGAAATATAAGCGAAGGCGATACCGTCAAGACAACAGGCAAGGTTGTGGAGGTTCCCGTTGGCGATGCTCTTCTCGGAAGAGTCGTCAACTCCCTTGGTCAGCCCATCGACGGCAAGGGACCCATCCAGACTACAAAGTACCGCCGCATCGAGAGAGTTGCAAGCGGCGTCATCACCAGAAAGAGCGTCGATACCCCTCTCCAGACAGGTATCAAGGCTATCGACTCCATGATCCCCATCGGACGCGGACAGCGTGAGCTCATCATCGGTGACCGTCAGACAGGTAAGACCGCCATCGCGATCGATACCATCATCAATCAGAAGGGAAAGGGCGTTAACTGTATCTACGTAGCCATCGGACAGAAGGCTTCAACCGTAGCCAACATCGTTAAGACCCTTGAAGAATATGATGCAATGTCCTATACCACCGTTGTCGTATCAACGGCATCGGACCTTGCGCCCCTCCAGTACATAGCACCCTACTCGGGCTGTGCCATCGGAGAAGAGTGGATGGAGAACGGAGGCGACGTGCTCGTCATTTACGACGACTTGAGTAAGCACGCTGCCGCTTACAGAACACTCTCCCTGCTCCTTCACAGGCCACCCGGGAGAGAAGCTTATCCCGGAGACGTATTCTACCTGCACTCAAGACTTCTTGAGAGAGCAGCCCGCATGAGCGAAGAGTACGGAGGAGGATCCCTCACCGCTCTTCCCATCATCGAGACCCAGGCAGGAGACGTATCCGCATACATACCTACCAACGTCATCTCCATCACCGACGGACAGATATACCTTGAGACCGAGATGTTCAACTCCGGTTTCAGACCCGCCATCAACGCAGGTCTCTCCGTCTCCAGAGTAGGAGGCGCCGCACAGATCAAGGCAATGAAGAAGATCGCGGCACCCATCAGAACAGAGCTTGCACAGTACAGGGAGCTTGCTTCCTTCGCACAGTTCGGTTCAGAGCTCGATGACGACACCAGAGAAAAGCTGGCACAGGGCGAAAGGATCAAGGAAGTCCTCAAGCAGCCCCAGTTCTCACCCATGCCTGTTGAGAACCAGGTCATCATGATCTACGTCGTAACCAGGAAGTACCTCCTCGACGTACCTGTAGAGGACGTTACCAGATTCGAGAAGGAATTCCTCGAGTTCCTTGAGGCGAAGTACCCCGAAGTCCTCAGCGGCATCAGACAGGACAAGGTCCTCAGCGACCAGAACGAAGAGAGCCTGAAGAAGGCAATCGGCCAGTTCAAGGAAGAGTTCCTTAAGAAGGAGTAAGCATATGGCTTCAATGCGTGACATAAAGAGGCGCAGGACCAGCATACAGGGCACACAGCAGATCACCAAGGCGATGAAACTGGTGTCCACGGTCAAGCTTCAGCGTGCCAGGAGCAATGCGGAAAAATCACATAACTACTTCGATACCATGTATAGGACCGTGTGCAGCATCCTTGCAAGAGTGGGAGAGTCAGACCACAGATACCTTAAGGGTAATAACTCCAGGAAGAAGGCCATAGTGGTCATTACCTCCAACAGAGGACTTGCGGGCGGCTACAATTCCAACGTGGTCAAGCTCATCACATCGAACCCTGATTTTGCCAAGGATGACCTTGATATCTACACCATAGGCAACAAGGGCTACGAAGCATTCCACAGACATGGCTACAACATTATCAGGAACCTCCCCGATATCATCGAGGCTCCCACATACATGGACGCCATGGGACTTACCAACATACTTCTCAAGTCCTACGAAGAGGGCGAGATCGGTGAGATATACATGGCATATACCTTCTTCAAAAATACCGTGACCCACGTCCCGACCCTCACCAAGCTCCTTCCCGTGGACCCGGATCTCGATATGGACGAGGACGGAACTCCCGACAGGGAAGAGGCTGTCATGAACTTCGAGCCCGGCGACGAGGAAGCCCTCGACTGGATCATCCCCAAGTACATTGCCGGCCAGCTCCACGGAGCCCTCATCGAAGCCCTGGCTTCCGAGAACGGCGCCAGAATGCAGGCCATGGACAACGCCACCAGCAATGCCGAGGATATGATAGGTGACCTGACCCTCAAGTACAACAGAGCCCGTCAGGGATCCATCACCCAGGAGCTCACCGAGATCATCGCAGGCTCCCAGGCGCTCAATGATTAACGGCGCTTAATGGTGCCAGGCACCATTAAATTTCTATAAAATTTCTATAAACATCAGTTAACGGTGCCTGGCACCATAACAAAGAGGATTAAAAATGGCAGAGAATAAAGGAAAGATAACCCAGATCATCGGAGCTGTCCTCGATGTCAGATTCGAAGAAGGACACCTTCCCGAGATCAATGAGGCGATCAGGATCCCTCTTGCAGACGGCGGCAAGCTTGTCGTTGAGGTCGCACAGCACCTCGGCGACGACACCGTAAGATGCATTGCGATGGGTTCCACCGACGGCCTTGTAAGGGGAATGGAGGCGATTTCAACAGGCGCTCCCATCTCGGTTCCCGTCGGAGAAAATACCCTCGGAAGAATATTCAACGTCCTTGGAGAGCCCATCGACAATAAGCCCGCACCCGAAGGCGTATCTTACGAGCCCATCCACAGAGCGGCTCCCACCTTCGAGGAACAGTCCACCGAAAGCGAACTCCTCGAGACCGGTATCAAGGTCGTAGACCTCCTCTGCCCCTACCAGAAGGGCGGTAAGATCGGACTTTTCGGAGGCGCCGGCGTAGGTAAGACCGTCCTCATCCAGGAGCTTATCCGTAACATCGCAACAGAGCACGGCGGATACTCCGTTTTCACCGGTGTAGGCGAGCGTACCCGTGAAGGCAACGACCTCTACCACGAGATGACAGAATCGGGAGTTATCGACAAGACCACCATGGTCTTCGGTCAGATGAACGAGCCCCCCGGGGCAAGAATGAGAGTAGGTCTCACCGGACTTACCATGGCAGAGTACTTCAGAGATAAGGGCGGCAAGGACGTCCTCCTCTTCATCGACAACATATTCCGTTTCACCCAGGCAGGTTCCGAGGTGTCCGCACTCCTTGGCCGTGTACCTTCGGCCGTAGGATACCAGCCCACCCTCCAGACGGAGATGGGCGCACTCCAGGAGAGGATCACCTCCACCAAGAACGGCTCCATCACTTCGGTCCAGGCCGTATACGTCCCTGCGGATGACCTTACAGACCCCGCACCTGCCACCACCTTCGCTCACCTCGATGCCACCACCGTTCTTTCCAGAAGCATCGTTGAGCTCGGTATCTACCCCGCAGTCGATCCCCTCGAGTCCACATCCCGTATACTCGACCCCAGGATCGTGGGTAACGACCACTACAAGACAGCCCGCGGCGTTCAGGAGATACTCCAGAGATACAAGGAGCTCCAGGACATCATCGCCATCCTCGGTATGGACGAGCTTTCCGAGGAAGAGAAGGTCGTCGTATCAAGAGCGCGTAAGATCCAGAGATTCCTCTCACAGCCCTTCTTCGTTGCAGGCCAGTTTACCGGCCTCGAGGGAAAATACGTCCCCATTGAAGAGACCATCCGCGGCTTCAGGGAGATCCTCGAAGGAAAGCACGATGACATCCCTGAGAGCTACTTCCTCAACAAGGGCTCCATCGACGACGTTGTTGAAGCATATAATGCAAAATAAGGATTAACACCACATGGATAAGTTCAAAGTCAGGATTGTCACTCCCGAGAGAGTCTTCTACGAAGGAGAGGCGGACATGGTTGAAATGAATACCACGGAAGGCCAGATCGGCTGCTATCCCGGACACATCCCCCTTACCGTCATCGTTAAGCCCGGTGTCCTGAACATTCATGAAAACGGCGAGATTAAGACTGCCGCTCTTCATGCGGGATTTGCCGAGATCCTTCCCAACTCCTTCAACATCCTCGCAGAGACCGTCGAGTGGAAGGACGAGATCGACGAAGAAAGAGCCAGAGCAGCCCTCGAGAAGGCAAGAAAGAGACTCGAGAGCAAGACCGATGCCGACGACCTCGAAAGATCCCGCGCAGAGACCGCTCTCCAGAGAGCCATCACCAGGATCGACGCCCTCAAGTAAATATATGCATGCATCCCGCGATCTGCCTTTGTAGACCGCGGGATTTATTTGTCCTATAATATATATCTATGAAAAAATTACTCCTGAAAATCCTGGTCTATACCGCGGTCTTCTTCATCTGCCTCTTTGTCTTCGGCAGAATGGCCCACCGCGACCAGATCAATAATACCGTGGACATGGACCCGGCATCCCAGCCGGTCATTTACATGTCCATAGACGATATATCCTACAACATGCTCCGCGGGTACTCTGCCTCCAGGGACTTTTCCTACGACCGTGACGCCCTTTCCTACCTTACGGAAAACAGAGAGCTCCCCTTCTCAGTTACGACCTTCGGTCAAAAAGTATCCACAGCATCCTATGAACTCCGCAATATCGAGGACGACAGACTCATAGAAAACGGAGATGTCACCCTCACCTTAAGCCCCATCGGAAACCCCGAGGGCAGGATCGCCTTCAAGGACCTCATCATCCCCGGCGCCGAATACTCCCTTGTCCTTAAGCTTGGCTTGGAGGACGGAAGAGAGCTGTCCTACTACACAAGAGTCATATCCGGCGACAGCGCCCTTGCCTACGACAAGATCGCCTATGCCAGGTTCTTCCACGACTGCCTCTTCGATAAGCACGAGGCAGAGAAGATCAAGAAGCACCTGGAGACCAACTCCTCCCTTAACGATAACTCCACCTTCGCATACGTGGACCTCCACTCATCCTTCAGCCAGATCACCTACGGCGAACTGGAGGTATCCCCCTACGGCGAGCCCCTTATCTACCTTAAGGAGGATAACGGCACCAACGCCACCGTCTGCATTGACTACATGCTCCGTAACGGCTACGGCACTGACCTTACCGCCTACATGGCCCACGAGTCCATAACCGTAAGATATACCGACAAGTCCGTCTATATCATGTCCTACGTAAGGACCATGGAAGAGATTGCAAATCCCATGTCCATGTGCGTAAATGACAAGATCACCCTCGGTATCGCAGATGAAAATCCCGAGATGAAGGAAAGTCCGGACGGCTCCTGCGTGGCCTTTGTATCAGGGGGAAGGCTCCTGTCTTACAGCGCTCTTTCGGGGAAGCTTGCCTGCGTCTACAGCTTCTATGACTACGGCGCCTTCGATGTAAGGAACATATACGATAAGCACGACATCCGTATCCTCAAGGTGGAGGACAGCGGCGACATGGTCTTCGCCGTATACGGATACATGAACAGGGGAAGCCACGAAGGAGATGTGGGCATCGCCATATACTCCTATGAGGACAAGTACAACGAGATCAGGGAACTCCTCTATATCCCATATGAAAAATCAGCCGATATACTTATGGAGGAGATGAGCAGGCTCCTGTACATGAACGCACAGGGTCATATCTACATGACCCTGGAAAGCTCCGTCTTCATGGTGGATCTTAATGAGATGAGCGCTTCCGAGACCGGAATGTACAGAACGGGAGATGCCATCCAGACCTCCTCTGGCCAGAGATACCTTGTCACCATGGACGACAGGAGCGCCAATACCACGAAGCTTACCGTAACCGACCTTGAGAACGAGACCTCAGTCAAGATCTCTGCAGGATACGGCGAGTACATAAGGTTCCTGGGCTTTATCGGAGAGGATATGCTCTACGGCCTTGTAAGGATCAGCGAGGTCAGACCCCAGACAAACGGCAAGCTCCTCCTTCCCATGTACAGGATCTGCATCTGCGACGGCACGGGAAGACTTATCAAGTACTACGAGAAGGAAGGGGTCTATGTAACGGACGCCGAGATCCTTGATAACCGCATCATGCTCTCAAGGATAAGCGTTAATGACGGTAACATCTCCTCCGCCCCCGATGACAGCATCACCGCCAGCACGGAGGGTAAGACCGGAAGCAATGCCCTGAGCGTCGCCGTCATAGACAAGTATGAGAGATATGTCCAGATCCAGACCGCAGGCCCCATCAAGGCAGCAAAACTCATGATCACCAACCCCGTTGAGATAAGGACAGGGGAGGCGGGGCTCATAGACCTTGATGTCCCCTCGTCTGTCAAGAGATTCTATGTATACAATGCAGGGGATATCTGCGGCATCTATGTAACGGAAGCCGCCGCGGTCGAGGCCGCATATGAGACCGGCGGCACCGCAACCGAGGAAAGCGGAAACGTCATCTGGAAGTATGCCTCCAGGAAGAACGTGAACCAGATCATGGAGATAGGCCCTTCAGAGATAGGCGAGGGCGAATCCTCCCTCAGTGTGTGCATGGATGTCATGATGGGATACGAGGGCATCATTAGGAACTCCGAGGTCCTCCTTCAGTCAGGCAGGTCCGTAAGGGATATCCTGGCGGAAAATATGGACGGAGTCACGGTCCTCGACCTCTCCGGATGCACCATGGACCACCTCTACTTCTACCTTGACAGGGACATTCCCGTCATGGCACTCCTCAACGACGGAGGGGCGGTGCTGATAACCGGACACAACGACAGGGAGTTGGTCATAATGGATCCTTCAAAAGGGGAACTGGGCAAGAAGGACATAGAGAAAATGGCCGAATTCTTCGAAAATAACGGAAACCAGTTCATATCTTACGCCTACGCAGGCAGCGAGATATGGGCTTCAAAATAATTACCACATTTGGCAACGCCCGATATATTGACTTAAAAATGGTTAAATAGTAAAATTTGTTAATAATGGCTAAAGAGCCGTCTATTTTGGTGTGCAAATTATGAAAAGAGGAAATAAGAGGTGGCTTGTCGCCTTTATCGCATTCCTCGTGGTTGCTGTGATCAGCCTTGCTGCGATCATCATTGTGAACCTGAGGATGAACCGCGCGGATCAGGCCTTCGAGCAGCTGGCTCAGTCGGTGAATACTCCGGGCGGGGCAGCAGGCGTAAGTGATACAGGAACCTCAGGCAATAATAATATACAGACTGCTCCCGGGGATGTAAGCGGGAATGAAGCGGATGATAACGGGATCTTCTATATAAATGACCAGCCCTATATGCATATCGAAGGCTTTGATGGGGCTGTCCCTTACAAGAACCTTGACTGGGACGAGCTCTCCGAGGTTAATCCTGACATATACGCTTGGATCTATGTGCCTGACACAAGTGTCGATTATCCCATACTCCAGCATCCCACCAATAACGCGTACTATCTTAACTACAATATAGACGGTACCTACGGTTTCCCGGGATGCATCTATACAGAGAACTATAACAGCAAGGACTTCACCGACCCCAACACCCTGATCTACGGGCACAACATGGACGACGATACCATGTTCTCAACCCTGCATGTGTTCAGGGATAAGGCAATGGTTGATGAGGACCACTATATCTACATCTACACGCCGGATAAGGTGCTGGTGTATGAGATATTCGCAGCGTATGAGTATCCGTCGCTCCATCTCATACTGAACTATGACTATAGCAATATCTACATATATGAACAGTATCTCAGGAATCTGTTCAATGTAGCGCATACCGGAGCCAGGGTTGCCAATGTCAGGGAGGACATAGAGGTTACATCCGATAACCGTATCGTGACTCTCTCTACCTGTACAACGGATCATGACTCCACCAAGAGATTCCTCGTAGCCGGCGTACTCATTAATGATGAAGATATGGATCCGCTTTATTGAGGATATGAATATCCCGTAAGGAGTTAACATGTCACGCCGCAAGGGCACTATCAGGATAAATAAGAGAAAATTCGATATACTCGCCACAACCCTGTGCGTGATACTGGGCGTTGTGATCCTCATTGCGGGAGCATTCACCGTGATGCGCATGGTGGGTCGCAGCAATATGAACAAGCCCGTGGAGGGCACCGGTGAGGAGCCCATGAACATCGGTGAGCAGATCGTGGTCGCCGAGGGTGAGCCTGAACCTGAAGAGGGAGTGATCCTGTATAAGGGGGCTAAGTATCGCCTGAACGAGGATATGATAACCATCCTTGTCATGGGAATTGATAAAGAGCTGGTTGATAATATCAGCGGAAGACTGGAAAAGCCCGATCAGAATGCAGGCGAACTGAACGGAGGACAGGCGGATGCCCTTTTCCTTGCACTCCTCAATCCTCATGATAAGACCATTTCCGTTATAGCCATCAACAGGAATACCATGACGGATGTTGATATATTCGATGCGGCAGGCAATTATCTCGGAATGCGTAAGATGCAGGTGTGTCTCCAGCACGGATACGGCGACGGGGGAGTGGAGAGCTGTCTCAGACAGGTAAGGACGGTATCGAGACTCTTTAAGGGACTTGCCATTAACTCCTATGCCGCAATAAGCATGGATGCCATCCCTAAGATGAATGACGCCATCGGTGGAGTTACTGTCGAGGTATTGGAGGATATCGAATACAAGCCTTACAACGTGAAGTTCACAAAGGGCGATATCGTGACCCTCTATGGGAATGACGCCTTCTGGTATGTTAAGTACCGTAATACTGAGGTGTTCGACTCGGCGTCCTCGAGACTGGCCCGTCAGAAGCAGTACATAGCTGCATTTGGAACCAAGGCCAAGCAGAAGGCACTTGAGGATATAAGAGTTGCGGCCGATCTCTATACACTGATGCAGGCATATACCACTACGGATATGGACATTAACAGCTTCACCTACCTTGCATCGGAAGCCTCGGGATATACCTTCAGTATGGATAATATATATTCGCTTCAGGGCGAGACTGTTATGGGAACCGACTATGAAGAATTCTATGTCGATGACGAAGCCCTGGAGGACCTGATCATACAGCTCTTCTATGAACCTGTATGATGCACTGATCACCTTATTGGTATCTCATCCGGGTACCACAGCCCGGATCTGATATAGACCACATGATATTAGGAAAGGAGGAAATATCAAGAAATGAAAAAGAAGATTTTAGCTCTTATTTCTGCCGGAGCTCTTACCCTTATGAGCTCCATCACTGCATTTGCTGCAGGCAGCCCTGCTGTCGGATCAGTTGAGGCACCCGCTAACGGACAGGTAGCTATCACCATGCTTAACAGCGCCACAACTCCCGAAGTTGCTGCTACAACTACCGCTTCAAACGGCGAGTATTCTGTATCTGCAGTATCTGCACAGACTCAGGCATCAGCTGAAGTTGCTGCTCAGAACCTTGTTCTTAACCAGCTTGCTGCTACCGCAGCAGGAACCGGCAATGCAGCTCTCGCAGCTGAGGCAGGCGACGCTACCGCTGTTGTAAGCGCATCTGTTCTTGCAACTGTTGATGTTAAGCCTGCTACTGCTCAGAAGGTTAACGGAGCTTATGTCGTTACCCTTTATAACGCAGCAATCGCTGCAGGAGATACCATTGTTATTCTTCACTTCAATGGAACTTCATGGGAAGCTATCTATCCCGCTGTTGTTGGCGACGGATTCGTTACTTTCGTAGTATCCGACCTTTCTCCTATCAGCATCGTAAAGGTTTCTGCTAACACTGCTGTTGCTCAGGCTCCCAAGACCGGAAGCACTCTTCCCGTTGCAGCTATGGCATTCACAGTATTCGCAGCAGGAGCTCTTTATTGCGGAAAGAGATATTTCGCATAATCAGTCCTAAACTTTAATTACGTACGTAAATTTATTAGATCTAATTTATTCCGAAGGTCATGTGGTTGATTTAGGAAAAAGCTTAAGGACTGCAGAAGCTTCCTCATTCCGAGGGGCTTCTGCATCCCCACAGCTTCTCTTTATTTCTTATGTGGGATGATATTGGCAGTACATGAAGATTGGTAAGTATCACAATTACAGATCTGTAATCAATGCTCGCAGGGCCGTTTCGGTACTTGCGACGCTTTTTGTTATGCTGTCTCTTCTGACCCCGATGACGGTTCATGCAGAGAACTGCTCGGTGACATTCGGTTCGGGACAGTACGAGGCTGATAAGGGAGAGACCTTCTCCATAGGCGTATATGTTAAGTCAGATTACGGCGCAGCCTCATATTCCGTTATCATCAGGTATGATACGGAACATTTGACTTATGTAGATGGTGCAGACGGTGCAGATATCGCAAGCGGTGCATTACAGCTTATAGGAAGCGGTGCGGAGACCAGTATCCGCAGGATGATAAGATTCCGTGCGAATAATACCGGTAACGCGGTAGTATATGCAGAGTCTGCTGAAGTATATTTCGTTCCTCTTACACAGGTATTTGATGAGATGGGAAATCCCGGAGTGGATGAGTTCGGTAACCTCCTGGTCGTCCCTGCAGGTGATCCTGTGATGTATAGCGTTGCGGCGCTTGCATCGGCACCTGTCACTGTCAAGACTCCGGAAGAAACAGATAATGATCAGCAGACGGATGCTGACCGGAATGCTGATAATACAGACAATAATACAGTAACTACCCAGCCTGACGATAATGTGACTGATGATAATACGGATGCCCAGGCTGATCAGCAGGATGATGCTACTACACCTGTTGCAGAGAATCCCGCCCGGGCTGATCAGGCACAGGAGAACACTGAAACCGGTGATTCAGGTGCAGCACAGGCTGCTGATTCGGAAACAGGGGCAAATGGCATCTGGCAGACTGCTCCCGCAGCTCCTTCTGCACCCGGAGAACAGACTGAGAAGAAGACTCCCTTTGTATTCAATACCTATTTCGTAATAATCCTTGCGATAATCGTCATAATTGCGTGGGTTGATATAGTGTTCATCCTCTCCCGCAGGAGTGAGAGCGCACGACGCCGCAGGGAGATGGAACTAAGAGAAGCGGAGGAGAGGGAGGAACTCGAAGAAGAGGGACTCAGATTCGCTGACATAGATGAAGATGAAGACGCAGAGGAGAATAAGCCTGTTATGTCGAATTATAAATACAGGGCTCTTTCTTCCGACGGACCTACAGCATCTCTTAAGTACGAGGATATAGATGGGGAACTAAGTGATCCCGATGATCCGGAAGACCCCATGGTTTAACGCAGGATGTTTGGCTTTTTCTCAGGTAAGAAAACTGAAGACTATAAAATGGTGGATATGCACTGCCATATCCTTCCCGGTGTGGATGACGGATCCCGGGATGTGGATGAATCCCTGGAGATGCTCCGAATTGCGGAGAAGAGCGGTATAGAGAAGATGATCCTTACACCGCATTATAAGGAATCCCACCATAATGCATCGATAGAGACTCTGCGGAGTAGACTTGATGAACTGAAAAGCCGTGCCTCTCAGGAGAACATTAATGTGAAGCTTACTCTTGGAAATGAAGTGATGTACTTCAGCGATTTCCAGGAGAGATATGAACAGGGCAGGATCCTGACCCTTAACGGAACGGACAGACTGCTCATAGAGTTCCACCCACAGGATGAATACTCTTATGTGAGGAATGCTGTGGATGAAGTGCTGGGAGCGGGCTTTACTCCGGTTCTTGCACATGTGGAGAGGTTCAACTGCATGGTGGCAGAGTATGACAGGGCATCGGAACTCCGTGACATGGGGTGTGAGATCCAGATGAATGCCGCCGACTATATGGGAGCGATAGGACCGAAGATCCGCAAGTACCTTATGGCTCTCCTTGATGACGGGGCTATAGATTATATCGGAACGGACGCACATGATTCGAAGAAGCGCATTCCGGATGTAAGGAAATGCCTTAAGGATCTCTACTCCAGATACGATGAGACTTATATCCGTGCTATCACATACGATAATGCAGACAGGATATTCGAATATAAGCAAGGTTAAAGGAATTAATACGCATGAATGATCAGAACGACGAAATAGAAATTGACCTCTGGGAACTGCTGGATCTGCTCCTGCATAAGCTCTGGATCATCATACCCACGGCGATGGTCACATTTGTCATAGGCTTCTGCATAGCTGTGTTTGCCATTACACCGATGTATGAATCTACTACCGGTATATATGTTATGAGCAGGCAAAATTCGGATACTCTCTCCTATAGTGATACTCAGCTTTCTACTCAGCTGACTAGAGACTATGAGGAGCTGATCCAATCCAGAACTGTTCTCGAGACAGTTATTGCTCAAACGGGACTTGATGAAGATTATGCAGGGCTTAAGGACAGAGTTTCCATAAGCAATGTAAAGGATACCCGTATAATTTATATCACAGTTACCGATGCAAATCCTGAACTGGCAAGAGTTCTAGCTAACGCAATAAGAGAAGCGGGAGCGCAGCATATCAAGGATGTAACTGATGTTGAGGCGGTAAATGTGGTTGATGAAGCCAATCTTCCTACCAGCCCTTCGAGCCCTTCTGTTGCAAAGTGGGCACTTATAGGAGGATTTATCGGAGCCTTCGCAAGTATGGCTGTTATCATCATCAGATACCTGATGGACGATACCATAAAGTCTTCAGAGGATGTGGAGAAGTATCTTGGATGGAGCACACTTGCGCTTATCCCCATGATGTACAGTGATGGACAGCAGGGCAAGGGAATGGAACTTGGTAAGAAGAAAAAGAGCAGCTCCAAAGCGGCTTCCCATAAGTAAGGAGAGACTATAAAATGCAGGAATTCGAGATTAAGAAGAAAGATCTGGACTTTAGATCCAAGGAGGCTTTTAAGACTCTCCGTACCAATATAGAATTCTCCGGAGATGACATCAAGGTCATATGTATTACCTCGGCCATGCCGAATGAAGGTAAGAGTTCAATATCATTCGAGCTTGCACAGTCATTCGCACTTGCCGGGAAGAAGACCATTCTCATAGATGCCGATCTTCGTAAGTCAGTTATGCGTACTCACTACCGCAGAGGTAATGTTAAGTACGGTCTTACCAATTATCTCGCAGGTAAGAAGACCTTCGATGAAGTATTCTGCATGACGGATATAGAGAATTTCTTCATGGTCTTCGCAGGACCCGTGCCGCCTAATCCTTCCGAGCTTTTAGGAGGAGAGAGGTTCTCAAGACTAATTGCTGAACTCAGAGAGACTTATGATTTCGTTATAATCGATACCCCCCCTGTGGGAAGCGTTATCGATGCTTCGATTGTAAGTAAGAATACTGATGGGGTTGTTGTGGTTCTCTCAAGCGGTGCGATATCTTATCAGTTCGCCCGTAAGGTTAAGGAGCAGCTTGATACCGCAGGAGCTAAGGTGCTTGGTGCTGTGCTTAACAAGGTGGATATGTCCGGTAACAGGTATTACGGCAAGTACTATGGTAAGTATTACGGTAAATACTACGGCAAGTACTATGGCAATTACTACGGAGAAACGTCGAAGGATTCCGGTAAGTAATAAAGGGAGCAATCTATGTACAAGAGAAATGCGCAGGGCTGGTCGAAACATTTCGATTTCTTCATACTGGATGAGATCAGTCTGCAGATTGCATTCTTGCTGGCTGTATATATCAGACATTATTCATGGGCATATTCTATGCCCATTTATAAGGCGCTTGCATTTATCCTTGTAATATGCGATGCGTTCATAATAGTATCCTTCAATACACTTCACAATGTTGTAACAAGAGGCTTCTTTAATGAAATGGTAGAGACTCTGAAGCACTGTCTTGCAGTCTTTGCCATTGCGGCTGTCTATATGTTCGCCATGCAGTCGGGAGATGCTTATTCACGTATCAGTCTGTTCCTGACATTTGTATTCCACGTATTGATTGGTTATGTTCTGCGCGTTCTGTGGAAGGTACTTCTCAAAAGTGTAGGTGCGGGAAGGAAGAAGAACAGTCTTCTTCTTGTAACTACTCCGGATGATGCTGATGAGATCATAGAAAAACTCAGTGGGGATAAGCTTGCAGGGTATCGTATTACCGGTGTTGTCCTGACGGAAGATACAGAAGAGAAGGAAATCGGTGGATATCCTATAGTAGCACGATTAGATGAGGCTGCTGATTATATAGTACGTGAATGGGTTGATTCTGTATATATCAATGCATGGGGTGATGATGAAAGGATCAGGGAATTGATGAATGCCTGTACTGTCATGGGTGTACCTACTCATTACCGCGTAAAGAATATGACCAGGGATGGAATTAAGAGATTCTCCGAGAAGATGGGAGAGACTACGGTACTTACTACTTCCATTAACTATGTAACGCCCACACAGGCCATAATGAAGAGAGTATTCGATATATTCGCAGGAATTATCGGAAGCCTTATTGCAATAATCATAATCATTATCATCGGACCGATAATCAAGATAAAATCTCCCGGTCCCATACTATTCTCACAGGAAAGGATCGGACATAACGGAAAGAGGTTCCGCATTCTTAAGATCCGTTCCATGTATATGGATGCTGAGGAGAGGAAGAAGGAACTTCTCAGTCAGAACAAGATCAGGGATGGGATGATGTTCAAGATGGACTTTGATCCCAGGATAATAGGTAATAAGATAATGCCTGACGGAACCAAGAAGACCGGTATCGGAGAGTTCATAAGGAAGACATCTCTTGATGAATTTCCACAGTTTTTCATGGTCCTTGCCGGAACAATGTCCACTGTTGGAACAAGACCACCTACGATAGACGAATACCAGAAGTATGATTATCACCATCGTGCCAGAATGGCTATAAAACCCGGGATAACAGGTTTATGGCAGGTGAGTGGAAGAAGTAATATAACGGACTTTGAGGAAGTAGTAAGATTAGATACTGAATATATCACCAACTGGAGTGTTGGATTGGATCTTAAGATACTTCTTAGAACTATTCTTATTATTTTCACAGGTAAGGGGGCTATGTAGTACATAGCCCTTTCGGTAGGTTTATATGATAATTAGTTATACTTAAGTTGCTGAAGAGTGGTATTTGCTTAATGATAATTATATAACTTTTGGTTTCTTATGATTAATATTGGCTTTTGGAATGTTGGAGCAAATAAAATATGCCGAGATTATCAAGATAGATTAATAAAAGCAAATGAGAATTTGGTATGGTTTATTAATTCATTTGACTTAGATTTGCTAGCGGTATGTGAGTTTTCGGACACAAAACCATATTTTCTGTATGATGATAGTATTCGGAGAAGAGAATATGCAGAGGCTTATCATGTTATAGACAGAGTTGATACTCGGATTTTTTATTCAAATAAAACAGTCAATTGTTTGAAAGAATTTACGATGATTGACGAGGATGATCATAGCGCTAATAGGTTTTCTTGTGGAGGGATGGATTTTAATTTGTCATGTGTACATCTTCATAGTAGATTGTACTCTGCAGATGATGAAAAACAAAAAATTCAAGTAAGGAAAATAATCAATTGCATTAAGGATATTGAAAGGAAATATGATAATAGAACAATTGTTGTAGGGGATTTTAATGCTGATCCATATACTTCCCCAATGTTGAGTGTGGATTGCTTTCATTCGTTGCCAGATAGGTACAAAGCTAAAAACGGGAGAATGGTTATGGGAGAACAATATGACGCTTTTTATAATCCCATGTGGAATCTTTACGGCGACTTTAATTTGCCGCCAGGAACATATTATTATAGGAACTCTGATGCTGTTAATCAATTTTGGTATATGTTCGATCAAGTGATTATACGTCCTGCCTTAATCGAATTCTTTGATGAAAAATCACTTAAAATATTCAATGAAACTGTGGGAAATAAAAATGGAAATCCTAAGAAAAGTGATCATTTTCCAATAGTGTTTTCACTGGCATTAAGAGAGGTGTCACATGGATAATTTTTGGGGAAAGATTAAAGAAATTGCTCCTGAAAAGAAACCTGAAGAGATAGTAAAAAAGCAATTTGATTATATTTATTCTGAAACTAATGGAATAGTAATTGGACGAGTTGAAAAATTCAATAAGTCGTTTTCTGAAATGAATCGATTACCAATGTATGATGTTGTTCAGGCTATGAATGAATTTTCTACGCCACAAATTCAGAAACAATTAGGTGAGACTAAAGATGCGGGTACTATTACTTATGAAGTATACTTGACTGCAAAAGAAATCCCGCAATATAAGTATAGATTTATGTTTATTCAGCATGGTGTGGCACCGTATCCTTCAGATATTGTTATTGAGAACACAATAGCTCAGGAAATTGGCTATGAATCAGATATGGCATGTGATAACGAAGAGAACTTCTGCGAATTATTGAAGAAAATATTATCCAGTGAACGCGTGATGACTATAGTAAGTCAATTAAAGACATATTGTTAATGGAGATGAAGAATAAATGAACCACTATGGAGTAATAATGGCGGGGGGCGGAGGAACCCGTTTTTGGCCGTTATCAAGACAGAAAACACCTAAGCAATTATTAAATCTTTCGGGTAAGGACCTCATGGTAAATGAGGCGGTGGACCGTATGGCTACGGTTATTGGAAAGAGTAATATATTTGTTGTCACGGCAGATGTTCAAGCTGCATCAATGATCAATGCAACTGCAGGAAGGGTATTTCCTAGAAATATATTAGCAGAGCCTGCACAAAGAAGTACAACCGCTTGTATTGGATATGCAGCTATGGAGATACTTCGTAAATATGGTGACGGAATAATGGTTATAACACCATCGGATCATTATATTGAAGATGTAGAGGCTCTTTCTGATATATTCAAAACAGCAATTCTTACTGCAGAAGATCAGGATAAATTAGTTACTATTGGGCTGAAACCTACATTTCCTGCTACTGGATTTGGATATATAAGATATGATGCGGAAGTTGATGGACCAGTAAAACCTGTAATTGAATTTGATGAAAAACCTGGTGAGGAGACGGCAAAATGGTATCTTGAGTCAGGACAATATGCTTGGAACAGCGGAATGTTCATATGGAAGGCCTCTCTGATACTGAAGAAAATTGAGGAGTATACACCTGATATATATGCTGATTTGGTTAAAATAGGCGATGCAATGAACACCCCGGAAGAACAGGAAGTTCTTCATGAAGTGTATCCCAATATAAGAAAGATAAGTATTGATTTCGCTGTAATGGAACATTGTGCGTCAAAAGGAGATATCCTTGTCGTTCCGGGCGACTGTGGATGGAATGATGTAGGATCGTGGGATATCATGGAAATTCTTCATGATACTGATTTGGATGGAAATGTTCTGTTGGGTGATGTAGTGGCAGTTGATGTTAAAGGTTCTGTTGTATATTCAACAACACGTACAGTTACAGCGGTTGATGTAGAGAATATTGTAGTTGTTGAAACGTCTGATGCGGTTATGGTCTGTTCTAAGGATAAAGCACAGGATGTAAAGAAAATTGTAGACAAACTGAATGAAGCAGGAAGAAATGAATTGCTATAATTCCTGAGAAAAATAACCTTGTAACTAATAGATATTTATAAAAGGAGAAGCCTTGAAAATGAAAAAAGCTCTTATTACAGGAATTACAGGACAGGATGGATCATATCTTGCAGAACTATTGCTTGAGAAAGGTTATGAGGTGCACGGAATAATCCGTCGTGCATCTGTTTCTACTACAACACGTATTGATCATATAATCGATAAATTGATAATTCATGAGGGGGATCTTTCTGATTCTTCTTGCATTATGAAAATAGTACTGAAAGTTCAACCTGATGAGATATATAATCTTGCAGCTCAAAGCCATGTGCAGGTCAGTTTCGATGCTGCTGAATATACAGGTGATGTTGATGCTTTGGGTGTGCTGAGAATATTGGAAGCGGTTCATAATGCGGGGCTTGATAAGAAGACCAGAGTATATCAAGCTAGTACAAGCGAACTTTATGGAAAAGTTGAGGAAGTGCCCCAGAATGAGAATACACCTTTTCATCCTTATTCGCCTTATGCAGTGGCTAAGCAATATGGTTTCTGGATGATCAGACAGTATAGAGAAGCTTATGGTATCTTTGCGTGTAATGGTATTCTCTTCAATCATGAATCAGAAAGACGTGGCGATAGTTTTGTAACTCGAAAGATCACTTTGGCCGCCGGTCGTATAGCGTGTGGTCTGCAGGATCACTTGGAATTAGGAAATATGGATTCATTGCGTGATTGGGGATACGCTAAGGATTATGTGGAGTGTATGTGGTTGATACTTCAGCAGGATGAACCGGATGATTATGTCATAGCTACCGGCGTGCAACATACTGTACGAGAATTTACTACACTTGCTTTTGCTAATGATGGTATCGACCTTGAGTGGAGTGGTGAAGGCCTGGATGAGAAGGGGTATGATAAGAAGACCGGAAAAATGTTGGTCTGTGTTAATCCTAAGTGGTACCGTCCCACAGATGTTGTTAACCTTTGGGGAGATCCTACAAAAGCGAAGACAAAACTTGGATGGAACCCGCAGAAAACAAGTTATGAAGAATTGTGTCGCATAATGGCAGAACATGATCTGAATCTTGCAAAAAAGGAAGCAGGAATGATTTAAACTTGATTAATTCATAAGTGGGGAATGATTATGAAGGCGTTGATAATTGGGGCAGCTGGATTTGTCGGGCCATATCTGGCCCGCGCTGTAAAAGAATACATGCATTGTGAGGTGGTGGCAACTAAGCTTTCTCACGAAAAGGTTGATATTCCTGAAGCTAGAATAGTGAATCTTAATATACTGAATCCGGATGAAATAACTGCAGTTTTAAATGATGAAAAACCAGATTACATATTTCATCTTGCAGCACAAAGCTCGGTCGCACTTTCTTGGAAGAATCCTGCACTTACTGTGGATGTCAATATTAATGGGGCCCTTAATCTATTAAATTCGATCAGAGAAATGAAAGACCAGCCTAAAGTGTTAGTCGTAGGATCAGGCGAAGAGTATGGATATATAAAGGAGGACATGGTCCCAATCAATGAAGATGCTGATCTGAATCCAGGCAATGTATACGCTGTGACAAAGGCCACTCAGAATATGATGTCAACAATATATTCTCATGCATACGGTATGAAACTCGTTATGACAAGGTCATTTAATCATATCGGTCCAAGACAAACTCCACAATTTGTTGTTGCTGATTTATGTAGTCAGGTTGTGAAGATTGAGAAAGGACTGCAGGATCCTGTTATTAATGTTGGCAATTTGAGTGCTAAAAGGGATTTCACTGATGTCAGAGATGTTGTAAGGGCATATACGTTACTAATTCAGTATGGTAGATCCGGAGAAACATATAATGTTGGCAGTGGGAATGCCCAAAGCATCAATAGTATATTGGAAAAGATTATATCCAAAACTGATAAACAGATAGAGGTTAGGGTTGATGAAAAGAAACTCCGGCCCGTTGATGTTCCAATCATAGAGGCAGATACAAGAAAGATATACCGTGATACTGGCTGGAAACCGGAGATACCATTAGATACTACAATTGATGATATGCTGGAATATTGGAGAGAAAACTTATGAAATATCTGGTAGTAGGCGGCTTGGAAGTGTTTTCGGAAGCGTTAATTGAATGCTTGCTTAAGAAAAGTGATACGGAATTGGTTGCTGTTACAAAAGATGAAGATGAAAGACAATATGAGAAGAATCGTCTGAAATGGTATGACCTAAATCTTAATAATCTTGAAGATGTAGCCGGCGTTTTGAATGATGTACGACCTGACGTGATCTACTATTTGAATGTTCAGGATTCTGTTGGACAGGCATGGAAAAATCCAAATGAGACCGTTAACATCAACATAATCCAAACCATAAATGTTTTAAACGCTGTGAAAGATCTTGATTACAAACCTCGTCTGATAATTGCCGGTAGTGGGGAAGAGTATGGAGATTTGGGTTTTGATCACCTTCCGCTGAAAGAAAACGAAACCCCACACCCGGTAAATATCTTTGGTGCAACTAAAGCGTGTCAGACAATGTTCGCCAAATTGTATCACAGAGCATACGCGATGGATGTGATAGTGCTTAGGACTTTTAATGAGACATCTCCTAAGCAGGATGACAGATGGGCTATATCCAGTTTCTGTAAACAGTTTGTGAAGATGGAGAGGGGTGAACAGCCTAGGATAATCCATGTTGGCGACACAAATATAGTTCGTGACTTTACAGACGTAGATGATCTAGTAAGAGCATTTGATCTGGTTACTCAAAAAGGTAAAAGCGGCGAAGTATATAATGCAGCCAGAGGTGAGGGGGTTTCCATAACTGAAATTATTTCATTATTAGAAGAAATAACCGGTATAGAGGTTGAAGTTTGCACTGATAAGAGCAAGGTTCGTCCTGTGGATATTCCTGGTAGTATTGCTGATGTGAGAAAAATAAAAGCGGATACTGGTTGGGAAGCAACCGTTGACATTCGAACTACCCTTGAAAAACTGATAATTAAATGGAAGACAGCGTAGATTTCTATATTTGAAAGGATTATACAGAATTGGATATTGCTGATGCAAGAATATTGCATATATCAAAATATTATTACCCTTTTTTGGGTGGGACAGAACAAGTAGCACGTGATATTGTAAAGGCATTAATAGGGACTGGAGCAAAACAAAAAGTAATCTGTTTTAATGAGGATGCATGCACAGATAAACTGGTTTGCAGACATAGTGAAACAAAGGAAGATGTAATTGACGGAGTGGATGTTTATAGATGCGGTTATTATTTTAAGGCTTCATCACAGGCAATATCCGCAACATATGGAAAGGTCCTAAAAAGGCTGATTAATAGTTTTAATCCTAATATAATTATTCTCCATTATCCTAATCCGTTTGTAACACACTATTTGTTAAAATATAAGCATAAGGATATTAAAATTTTAGTATATTGGCATTTAGATATAACAAAACAAAAGATTCTTAAACATTTTTTCAAGTATCAAAATCTTGAATTGATTAAGCGCGCAGATAGAATACTAGGCGCTACACCTATACATTTGAATGAATCGGAATTCACATTTGAGTTTGGAGATAAACGATATGTTTTACCCTATATGATAGATGAGAGTAATCTTGTTATTGCTCAAGATGAGATAGAAGCAGGTGAGCAAATCAAAAAAAATTATGCGGGTAAGACACTTTGCTTCTTCATTGGGCGTCACGTTCCTTATAAGGGATTAACATATTTGATTAAGGCATCGAAAGAATTAGGGAATACCAACATACATTTCCTCATAGCAGGTAGCGGAGAGTTAACTGAGAGTTTAAGAGAAGAAGCAAAGGGTGATTCGAAGGTGGAGTTTTTGGGCCGTATTACGGATTCAACAAGGCGGTCATACTTGTATGCATGCGATATAGTATGTTTTCCGTCTATTACTCGTAATGAAGGGTTCGGACTTGCGTTGGCAGAAGGAATGTATTTTGGACATCCGGCAGTAACTTTTAATATTCCAGGATCCGGAGTGAATTATGTCAATCTAGATGGTGTTACAGGTATTGAATGTCCAAATTGTGATTATAAATCTTATGCGCGGGCGCTAAAGTGTTTAGCAGAGGATGAGGATAAAAGAACAAAATTGGGAATGGCGGCAAGGCGTAGAGTATTGGATAATTTTACTAGTGAGAAATTTAGAAATAACATTATCAAGTTAATAGGAGATATTTGAGTTGTCAAGAATAATAATTAATGGCAGATTCTTGTGTCACCATATAACAGGAGTAGAAAGATATGCTAGAGAACTTGTTGCAGAATTAGATAAAATTGTAAAACCTGGCGAAATTGAAATGGCGATACCTCCTGAGATAGATTCTGTTCCCGAGTATAAAAACATACCTATAAAGAAAGTGGGGGTGTTTCATAATAGGTTATGGGAGCATATATCTTTTCCTATATATGTTATGAAAAGAAAAGCGGTTTCGTTAAATCTATGTAATGTATCACCATTATTATCTCCAGGAATCGTATGTATCATGGACACTAAAATCAAAGCACATCCAGAATTTTTTAGCTGGAAATTCTTGCTTTGGTATAGGCTAATATTTGCGAATGGTATAAGCAGATCAAAGAAAATTATAACCATATCAGATTTTTCTAAAAAAGAGATATGTAAATATTATAATGTTGATAAATCAAAAATCAATGTTGTTCCATGTGCATGGCAGCATTTTGAACGTATCAAATATGATGAAAATGCATTAGAGAAATATGGGTTAAAAAATAAAAACTACTGTTTTTCTATGTGTAGTCTTGAACCAAATAAAAATTTTAAATGGATAGCTGAAATTGCCCAAAAATATGAGGATATAATTTTCGTTATTTCTTGATGTATTAATGAA
>JAEEGG010002671.1_pt1 | contig 45638 bp, 39 predicted proteins | sample 9134161 | NCBI WGS metagenome assembly JAEEGG01 (sample SAMN16246543, study PRJNA631951) | gut metagenome | biome: gut microbiome; feature: rumen; material: CR-attached | host: Bos | place: Iran: Karaj | collected 2018-10 | reverse complement strand
CTGCAAAGATACTAATTTTTTAGCAAATCACAACCATTGAAGAGAATGAGAGGAGCAAGGAGCTGTTGTTTATGCCACTGCAAAGATACTAATTTTTTAGCAAATCACAACGCGAGCGATAGCGAGAACGAAGTGGCAATTGTTGTTTATGCCACTGCAAAGATACTAATTTTTTAGCAAATCACAACCCGTTACACGGTAGTACCTATCCTGCTGAAGTTGTTTATGCCACTGCAAAGATACTAATTTTTTAGCAAATCACAACCCGCCATGTTCTGTGGACTCACAGGACTGCGTTGTTTATGCCACTGCAAAGATACTAATTTTTTAGCAAATCACAACGAAGTCGATGTAATAGGCAGGGATGATTGTGTTGTTTATGCCACTGCAAAGGTACTAATTTTTTAGCAAATCACAACCGTTTTCTATTTTAAATATAATCAACATTAGTTGTTTATGCCACTGCAAAGGTACTAATTTTTTAGCAAATATCAACCAGTTTATGCGCATTATTCCAGAAAAATAACTATCTTTGCCGATAGTTTCTAAATAATATACTAATATGTTTGACACCATCACTTTCAGCGTTCACCGTAACCCGAAGAACGACCCGGAAGCTCCCGACACCTACCACGTGCGTCACGACACGATAGCCACCATCAATCGTGAGGGCATAGTAAAATACCTGGAAGAAAACCGCAATCTCAGAAAAACCGTCGTGGAACCCGTCATCTCAGAACTGGCAAATGTCGTGGCAGAACACTTGCTCGACAACATGAACGTACACATTGAGGGACTTGGGACCTTCTATCTCCGATTGGGCTTCCGCCGTCCCGAGAATGCCCCGGAGGACTATAAGCCACGCTTTACCGACCCCGCGGAGATTACGGGCGACAATGTCTGCATTGAAGGACTCGGGTTCAAGCCAGACAAGGAGTTCCAGAGTCTGCTCTTTAAGAGCGGCCGCCATTTCAAGAACACCATGGGACGAGGTCACGTAGGGCACTCGCCACAATATACCGACGAGCAAATGCGACAACTTCTTGATGACTACTTCAGGAAGAACACCTACATTGACCGTTGGTCGATGAAGTTCGCGTTCCACCTGACTGACCACATGGCCCGCAAGTGGCTCGACCGTCTGACTACACAGCCCAACCCATATTTGATCTGCAAGAATTATGGCAGGCGACTCATCTATGAGCCTATCAAGAAACCATAACACCCCTTCCATATCGTTCAGAGACGTTTCCCTGTTCCAAATAAGCCTTTTCCTCAGGTTGGAAGTGCCTTTTCCTCGTTTTCGAGGTGCCGTTTCCTCAACTGATTGACCCGGGTCACCAATCGTGGTGACCTAGGTCAACAATCAAGGCGACCCGGGTCACTGAACGTGGCGACCAAGGTCACCCACCTACTTTTTTATTGTTTGCTGCTCATTGCGACAGGGGCAAGTCAGAACTCCACGTAAGGTTTCAGGCGGCTGATGGCTTCTGGCGGGAAGTCGCGATGCAGCTTCAGGTCGTCAAGACTCTTCAGGGGACCATGCAGACGGCGATACTCGACGATGGCCTGGGCCTGGTAGAACGAGATGTACGGATGACGCTGCAGCTGATTGAGCGTCAAGCGGTTGAGGTTTATCTTCCGCGTCTGCGGATGGTCAATGGTGAAGTACGGGATGGCCTCAACAGGGAATTCCTCAATCTCGCGCAGCTGCTCCGGACTGACGTAGCCACCCAGGCGCTGACCGTACTTGATGATGCGACGGGCAAAGGCCTCGCCGACACCGGGCACCTTACGCAGCAGCATGGTGTCGGTGGTGTTCAGACTGACGCTCTGGGGCACCTCCGTCTTGACGGGATACTTCACGGTGTCACGCCCGGGGCGCTCCTCCTGGCTGACGAGGGTAGCGGCGGGTGTCGTCAGGTCGGGAGATATGCGGATGTAGGGTTCCAGCTGGCGATACTCCTGTACGGAAAGACCATAGAGGCGGGCGAAGTCCTCCTTCCTGCGGAAGACGCCCCCTCGGCTCCTGTACCGGTAGATGTTACGGACCTGCCAGGGGCGCAGGCCCAACCGGAGCAGCTGGGCAGAGTCGGCGGTATTGGGGTCGAAGGGGAAGCGTTGCGCTTGAAGGGCTGAGGGCTGGGCATAATAGCCGTTGGCGGAGTTCCCGCGATGGTGGGTGCGAACGCCGGAGGTGGAGTCGGCAGCAGCATACGGGGCGACAGCGTCCTCACGTCCGTCGGTCAGGAGGAGGATGGCCATTGCCACTGCCATGATGCAGAGCACAAGGAGGATGGCTCGGCGGTCGGAGGTGCGGATAAAGAAGAAGTCGCGAAACACAATCCCACTACGTTACACGTTCTCACACTTTTTCCTATATGACTCCTAAGCGATGGAGGAAAATGAGGATGATACAGAGTGGGCAGACATAGCGGACGGCGACAAGATAGACGGACAGGAAACGGCCGGACAACGTGCCCCAATTGGTCAGCTGGTCACGAACCACCTGGCGGGGAATGTACCACCCGACAAACAAACAGGTCAGCAACGAACCGAGCGGCAGCATGACATTGGCGGTGAGGTTGTCGAAGAAGTCGAGCAGCGACATGCCAAACAGCTGTATCTGCTGATAGGCACCGAAGGACAGGGCGCAGAGCACGGCAAGGACGCTGCACGTCGTGGTAAGAATCCACGCGGCCTTGCGGCGCGGCCAGTGCAGCTCCTCATGGAAGAAGGCGGTGCCTATCTCGTGCATGGAAATGGTCGAAGTGAGGGCAGCAAACACCAGCAGGGCGTAGAACATGATAGAGATGACATAGCCCACAACAGGCACGGCAGCAAAGGCCTCGTTGAACACGTTGGGCAGGGTGATGAAGATGAGCGCCGGGCCCTGTCCGGGCTCCACGCCAACGGAGAAGGCGGCAGGGAAAATCATGAGGCCGGCCAGAATGGCAATGAACGTGTCGAGCAGGGCTATCTGTGCAGCCGAGGCTATCAGGTTGGTCTTCTTCGTGAAATAGCTGGCGTAGGTGCAGAGGCAGGCCGTACCCAAGGAGAGTGAGAAGAACGACTGTCCGAGGGCTTCGAGGAACACTTCGCCGTTGAGCTTCGAGAAATCGGGCTTCAAAAGGAACTCGATGCCCTTGGAGGCATCAGGCAGCATACAGGAGGCAACGACCAGCACGATGAGCAGCAGCAAGAGGGTCGGCATGAGCAGATTCGATGCACGTTCGATGCCCTTCCGCACACCGCGGACCACCACCATGTGAGTGAGCGCAATGAAAGACACCGCCCACAGGCACGGTTTCCAGGGACTCGATGAAAAGGTGGAAAAATAGCTCATGACGTAGTCGGCATCGCCACTCAGATGGCCCATCATACTGGCAAAGAGGTACTGCAGACACCAGCCTGCCACCACGGCATAGAAACCGAGGATGAGCGCGGAGGTCAGGATACCGAGATAGCCCACGAACTTCCACGGATGGCCTTTCGAGAGAGTATCGTAGGCACGGGCGGCATTGGAACCCGCATGGCGCCCCACAATGAACTCGCCGACCATGCCAGGAATGCCCAGCAGTAGCATACAACCGATATAAATGAGGATGAAGGCAGCACCACCGTTCTCACCCGTCATGTAGGGGAAGCGCCATACGTTGCCCAGTCCTACAGCAGAGCCTGCCGTAGCCAGGATGACGCCCATCCTACCGAATTTTCCTCTATCCATCGCAAAAATATTTTTTTATCCGAGTAGTCCCAACTGATGCAGGAATATCATGAGAATGGCCAGCGGACAGACATACTTCACCGAGAAGATGTAGAAATGGAAGAAGCGTCCGTTCAGCGTACCCCAATTGGTAAACTCATCGTGTACTATCTTATGGGGCACATACCAGCCAATGAAGATGCAGGTCAAGAAGCCGACAATGGGCAGGAACACCTGACCTGTAATGAAGTCAAACCAGTCGAAGAGCGACCGACCGAAAATGACAAATCCATCGACGGCACCCAGCGACAGCGAGCAGAAGGCACCGATGACGGCGGTGGAAACGCTCACCAGGAGTGCTGCCTTCTTACGGGTAATGAATAGCTCTTCCTGGAAGAAGGCCGTGCTGACCTCATGCAACGACATCAGCGACGTCAGCGCCGCCAGCGTCAACAGCACAAAGAACAACAGGGACACCATGTAGCCCACGACGGGTACCGAGGCGAAGGCCTGGGCGAAGACGTTGGGCAGGGTGATGAAGATGAGCGACGGACCGCTGTCGGGATTGACACCGACAGAGAAGGCGGCAGGGAAAATCATGAGGCCTGCCAGAATAGCTACCAGCGAGTCGATGATACCAATCTGCACAGCCGACTTCGTCAGATTGGTCTGACGGGAGAAGTAGCTGGCGTAGGTGCAGATGCATCCCATGGCGATGCTGAGCGAATAGAAGCTCTGTCCCAGCGCTCCAAGGAACACGTTGCCGCTGATTTTGGAAAAGTCGGGCTTGAACAGGAAGGCGATGCCCTTACCGGCATTGGGCAGCATACAGGAGGCGGCCACAATGACCAGCAGCAACAGGAAGAGCGTGGGCATCAACAGCTTGGAAGCCCTCTCAATGCCGTTACGGACTCCATGCTCCACAATCAGATAGGTAATGCCCAGCATGACAATGGTCCAAAGCACGGGCTTCACAGGGTCGGACGACAACTCGCTAAAATAGGCCTTGAAGTACTCGGGGTCGCCCTGCAGATGACCTACCAGCGATGCCCAGATGTACTGTAGGCACCAGCCGCTGACCACGGCATAATAGCCCGTAATGAGAAATCCGGTGAGCACACCCATGTAGCCGATGACAGCCCACGGCGTACCACCCGCCAGTTTGCGGAAGGAACGTGCCGTATTGGCCTGGCCGTGACGGCCCACGATGAACTCGCTGATCATGCACGGTATGCCCAGCAGCAACACGCAGACCACATAGATGATGATGAATACAGCACCGCCATTTTCACCCGTCATGTAGGGGAAACGCCACACGTTGCCGAGGCCGACGGCACTGCCTGCCGTTGCCAGAATAACACCTAACTTGCTCCCGAAGCTTGCCCTTTCAAGCCTCGCCATCTCATTGTTGCTCATGTTGCTTGCTGTTTTCCCCACTGCGTAAAGGGGTTGACCCGCAGGAAACTATTATAGTAACGGGTGTCGCCCGTCACCTCTTCTCCGATGAAATCGGGCTTTTCGTACATTTCGTCTTCAAAATGGAGTTCCACCTCTGCCATGACAAGACCATCATTGTCGCCATGAAACTCATCGACCTCGAAAGTGTGCTGACCACTCTTGACGAGCCACCGCGTCTTGTCGATAATGCCGGGTTCGCACAGGGCGAACAGGTGTTCTGCCTCGTCGAGGGTGATCTCCTTCTCAAACTCATAACGGCTCAAGCCGCCGTCGAAACTGGGTCCCTTGATGGTCAGGAAACCGCGGTCGTCGCGGAGACGTACCCTGACGGTACGCCCACGACCACTGCAGATGTAGCCCTGCTTGATGTGGCTGTGGCTGTAAGCCTGACGCTTATAGTCACTACCACGGACGAGGAACTTCCGTTCGATTTCCAGTCCGCTCACTTGCTGATTTCCGATTTAGGTATCTCCGACGAACAACTTATGCCGTGGCCACAGCGTAAATCACGTAAATGACCCCGAGCAGTATCAATGCTCCGAAAATCCAGTTAATCACTTGTTTTCCTTCTTTCTCCTGCTGTGCTTCACGGGCTGCACGGCGAGCCTTTCCTTTTTGACTCATAGTTTTAAATTTTCGATTTTGTTATTTTCAGTTTTCGATTTTATTCTTCCATGACGGGAAACTCCATGAGGTAGGCCTTGATGAAACCATCCAGCTTGCCATTCATCACACCGTCAACATCGCTGGTCTGGTAGTTGGTACGGTGGTCCTTGACGCGCTTGTCGTCGAAGACATACGAACGGATCTGACTGCCCCACTCTATCTTCTTCTTGCCCGCCTCTATCTTGGCCTGTGCCTCCAGGCGTTTCTTCATGGCACGGTCGTAGAGCTGCGACTTCAGCAGCTTCAGCGCACGTTCCTTGTTCTTTGGCTGGTCACGCGTCTCGGTATTCTCAATGAGGATTTCCTCTTCTTCGCCTGTGTCGGGGTCGGTGTACCAGTAGCGCAGACGGACACCCGACTCCACCTTGTTGACGTTCTGACCACCGGCACCGCTCGAACGGAACGTGTCCCACGAGAGCTTCGCCGGGTCAACAAATACTTCGATGGTATCGTCAACCAACGGTGTAACGAACACGGAGGCAAACGACGTCATGCGCTTGCCTTGGGCATTATAGGGTGACACGCGCACCAGGCGGTGTACGCCATTCTCGCTCTTCAGGTAACCGTAGGCATACTCACCACCCTCGATGGTCATAGTGACGCTCTTGATGCCTGCCTCGTCACCATCCTGCAGGTCGTTGACGGTAACCTTATAGCCATGGGCTTCGCACCAACGCTGGTACATACGCATGAGCATCTGGGCCCAGTCCTGCGCCTCGGTTCCACCTGCACCGCTGTTGATTTTCAAGACAGCGTCCATCGGGTCTTCCTTCTGGCGAAGCATGTTCATCAGCTCCAGGGCCTCGATGGCTTCGATGGCTTTCTGGTAGTCGGCATCGACCTCTTCCTCGGTCACCATGTCGTCCTTGTAGAAGTCGAAGGCCAGCTGCAACTCGTCAGCCAGCGTACGTACCTGCTTGTAGCCGTCGAGCCATCGCTTGATGCTCTTCACCTTCTTCATCTGCTCCTCAGCTCGCTTGGGGTCTTCCCAGAAGTCAGGGGCCTGTGTGCGCAGGTCCTCCTCTTCCCACTCCACCTGCTTCTCGTCTATCTTCAGGTAGTGTTTCAGCTTATCTGCCCTGTCGAGCACGTCTTTTAATTGGTCGCTTGTAATCATTCCTTTTTAAATAGTCATGAGTAATTCTTCATTCTGCGTACATCGCCTCGATTTCTTCCTTGTAGTTTTCGTTGAGCACGCGGCGTTTGATTTTCAGCGTATTGGTGAGCTCACCACGGTCCATGGAGAAATGATTGGGAAGCAATGTGAAACGCTTGACCTGCTCATAGTGAGCCAGCTGCTGCTGGAGGGTCTCGATGCGTTCCATCATCATGTCGTAGATCTCACGGTTACGACACAGATCCTCGCGGTCCTTATAGGCTATGTGGTGCTTTTCAGCGTAGTCCTCCAGGAGCTTGTATTCAGGAATGATGAGTGCCGAAACAAACTTACGCTGGTCGGCAATGACGGCTATCTGGTCGATATACTTGTCAACGAGCAGCTTCGACTCAATCATCTGCGGGGCAATATACTTGCCGTTCGAGGTCTTGAAAAGGTCCTTGATGCGTTCCTTCAGGAACAGCTCGCCGTCCTTCATATAGCCGGCATCACCCGTACGGAAGAAACCCTCCTCGTCGAATGCCTCACGGTTAATGTCGTCGCGGTTATAGTATCCCTTGGTAATGGTGGGACCCTTCAAAAGGATTTCACCCTCCGGACTTATCTTAATTTGTATGGAGTCGATAGGACGACCTACGGAACCCACGGTGTAGGGTTCCCCACGATGGTCGCAGCTGACGGTGGCAAGACTCTCCGTCAAGCCATAGCCAACGATCATGTCAATACCGATGGAATGGACGAATTCCTCCACATGGGCCGACACGGCAGCACCTGCCGTGGGGAAGAAATTGGCATTCTCCAATCCAAGTTCCTTACGCACCAGCGAGAAGACCGTGCGGTTGATCATTTCGTACTCCAGATGCAACGAGAGGGGCGGTTTCTTGCCCTTGCTCACATAATCAATATTGTGCTTGTGCCCGACAGCGAGAGCATGTTTGAACACGCTGCGCTGAACGGCACCGGAGGTCTCTATCTTTTCCTGCACACCCATATACACCTTTTCCCAGAAGCGGGGAACACTCGACATACAGGTAGGATGCGTCTCACGCATGGACTGCTGCACCTGCTGCGGATAGGTGTTGACAATCATCGTGGCTCCCTTGGTCATGGAAAAAATGGCCCAGCCGCGTTCGAAGATATGGGTATAGGGCAGGAAATTCATCACACGGTCCTTCTCTGTCACCGGCACACATTTGTTGTTGGCCTCGAAGGCGGCATGGAACTGGCCGAAGGTCAGAATGACACCCTTCGAATCGCCCGTAGTACCACTTGTATAGAGAATGTTTGCCGTCTCGTCCATCGAGGCCTCGTCGTAGCGCTGCTTCAGCAAGTCTTCATGTTCGAGCGATGCTTTCTTCAGGAAATCATCGAAATAGATGCTTGTCGGATCATTAGGACCTATCTGCACCTTCGGGTCATAGACGATGATATGCTCCAGCGACGGGCAGAACGAGAAAATGCGGTGTGCCTTGTCGTACTGGTCCTGCTCACCAACAAAGAGAAGGCGCACCTTGGCATCGTTCACCATGAACTGTATCTGCTGCTCTGAACTGGTAGCATAGAATGGAATAGAAGTCGCCCTGATGCCCCATGCGCCGAAGTCAGTAAAGAGGTACTGCACGGAGTTCTGCGAGAAGATACCGATGTTCTCCTGCGGCTGCACACCCATGTCGAGCAATGCCAGCGACACTGCACGGACCTTATCAGAAAACTGCTTCCACGAAAAGGACTTCCACTCAGAACCGCCGAAATCCTGATAAATCAGCGCCTCACGACTGCCGTAATGGGCGGCCAGATCGTGAATGAGCACCGACATGTGACTGTTAATTTGCATAGCAATTGTATTATTCCTGTGCAAAGGTACGATTAAGTGAGCAGAAAACCAAAATTATTTTGGTTTTTCTCTCGGTTTGCACTACCTCTGACTTCGTCGAAAGTAGGCTGCACCTCGGAAAAACTCAAATAAATTTGGTTTTTCACTCGGTTTGCACTACCTTTGCAGGAGATATGGACATCAAGAATTATACCCAAGAGGCGGTTGAGCTGTTAGAACAGCTGATAGCCAAACCAAGCATCAGCCGCGACGAGACGGCAGCAGCAGACGTGCTGGAACAGCAGATGTGCAAGTGGGGACTACAGCCCAAGCGCATTGGCAACAATATTGTGGCTTACGGTGAAATGGAGGAAAATCGACCGACACTGCTGCTCAACGCCCATATTGACACGGTGAAACCCGTCAGTTCATGGACACGGGACCCGTTCAAGCCAGCCATTGAGGGTGACCGGCTCTACGGACTCGGTTCGAACGACTGCGGCGGCGGACTGGTCAGTCTGCTACAAGTATTCAGGGTGCTCACCACCCAACACGCGCCAAGCACTCCCTACAATATAATATATGTAGCATCAGCAGAAGAAGAGGTGAGCGGAGCAAACGGCATTGCGATGGTGCTGCCGCAACTACCGCCCATTGATGTTGCCATCGTCGGTGAACCGACAGGCATGCAGCCTGCTATTGCCGAAAAGGGGTTGATGGTCATTGACGGTGTGGCACACGGCAAGAGCGGACATGCGGCACGGGAAGAAGGCATTAACGCCATCTATGAGGCACTGGATGACCTGGTATGGTTGCGCGACTACCGTTTCAGGAGAAAGAGCCTGCTGTTGGGCCCGACGAAGATGACGGTGACAGTTGTAAACAGCGGCACACAGCACAACGTGGTGCCCGACGAGTGCCGTTTCGTCATTGACGTGCGCACCAACGAGTTCTACCAGAACGAATATCTGTTCCGTTTCCTACAGAAACACATGAAGAAATGTGAACTCACGGCTCGTTCTTTCCGATTCAGTTCATCGCATATTCCCATAGGCCATCCGCTGGTGACACGCTGCCTGGAGTTAGGCATGAAACCCTTTGGTTCGCCTACGCTGAGCGATCAGGCGCTGATGCACTTCCCGTCGCTGAAACTGGGTCCCGGACAATCGGCCCGTTCCCACTCCGCCGATGAATTCATCTGTATCTCGGAGATTGAACAGGCCATTGAGACTTATATCAAGCTGATTACCGTCTAAGCCATTGCATGGGGTTCAGCGGAGCCTTCCCCTTACGCAATTGGAACTGAAGGATGCCCTCGCCGCCTACCGTGCCAAGTGTCTGACCGGTGCTGACCGTCTGTCCACGACTGACGCTGACAGAACCGAGGTTTCCATAGACGGAGTAGTAGCTGCCGTGACGTACAATAATAGCCGTGATGCCGGAATAGCTGAACACCTGACAAACCTCGCCATTGAAGATACAACGTACGGCAGCACCAGGCTGACCCTTCAGGTTGACACCCTTGTTATCAAGACGAACGTTCTTCAATCCCTCCACGTCATATTGTCCAAAGCTGTTGACCACCTGATAGGAACCGCTGATGGGCATGGGGAAGCGACCACGGTTGCTCTCGAAATTACTGCTTAACTTACGGTCCTCCGTGTCATAGCTTGCCGTTGCCGCCGTCTCACGCTTGGCAGCTGCCAGCTCACGTTCGGTCGCACGGCGCTCCTCGGCAGCACGGCGCTCAGCAGCCAGTCGCTCCCGCTCAGCCTCCTTGGCACGACGCTCGGCTTCCTTGCGTTCCTTTCGCTCTGCAGCACGAGCTTCTGCCTTCAGCCGTTCTTCCTTGGCTTTCGCCTCGGCAATGCGTCGTTTATTCTCACGTTCTATGCGCTCCGCCTCAGCCTTCTTGCGAGCCAGCTCCTCCTTACGTTTCTTCTCTGCCTCTGCAGCTGCCTTGCGTTTGGCGTCTGCCTCAGCACGTGCCTTGGCACGAGCCACCTCTTCGGCTATCAAACGGTCTATCTGGGCATTGAGCGCTGCGTCTTTCTTACGTTGTTCGGCAATGAGCGCTTCAATGGTCTTGTGTTCCTTCTGCAACGTCGTCACGACCTTCTGCTGTTCGGTCTGCGAAGCTTCCAGCTCCTGATGGGTGGTCAGGTCACGTCTCAGCAACTGGTCCTTATGGTCCTTGGCAGCTAAAAGCGCAGCCTTCACACGAGTCAGTTCCTGCTGTTTCTGGATGATGGCCTCACCCTGTGTACGCTGATAAGAGGCATAATGGCGCACAAAGAGCATGCGTCGGTACATTTGCGTAAAGTTCCTGGCACTGAAGATAAACATCAGCTTACTCTGCATGGAACGGTTACGGTACATATATCGTAACGACTTGACATACTCCTGCTTACGCTGCTCCAGCTGTTCCTGAAGCTGTACCATCTGCGTATTCAGTGTCATGATGGTGTCATTCAGCTGCCGCAGACCCAGACGCATAGCCTCAATACTACGCCGCTTGTCCTCAATCTCCGTATTGAGGACCATCAGGTTTTGCAGACGAGCCTTTACATCCTTCTCGTTCTTACGCAGGCGTTGCTCTTGCTCCTTTATCTGACGCTGCAACTGCTGTCGCTCTGTCTGCAGACCCTTAATGGAAGGTCCCGTTGCCACAGTCGTTTTTTTCTGAGTCTTCTTTTTCTTCTGCGCAGGCTTCTTCTTCGTCGTTGCAGGTTTCTTCTTAACAGCAGTAGCCGTCGGCTTCTTCTGTGTCTTCTTCCGCTGCTGTGCAGACGAAGGAGCCAGGCAGAAGCCGAGCAGGAGCATCAATATGACAAGAAAGTTCCTCATTCTGAATCAAAGGGCCATGAAACGCTGGAGGATCTCATCGACTGTCACCTCACGATAGTTGGCAGACACATCGGTACGGGTTTCCCAACTTTCATCATGTTTAATCGTATTCAGCTTAATTCCCAGTTTCACTTCTTTCTCTGGTACAGAGAACGTAATGGTATGATCGCAAGGGAACAACTTACTACCCATGGTGCGGAAATCCTCGTAGTCCCAATTCAGCTGGGAGTTGCCACGGAACTGATCCGAATAGATAATATTAGCCATACGGACACGTGCCTGGTCCTTGGTAGCCAGCCAACGGTACTGCATCTTCCCGTCTTCCAGAGAGAGAATGACATCATCGCCCGACATGTCAACGTCCATCTTCGACAACAACAACTCGTCAGTCACCTTGGTCTGGCCAGGAACAAACAGTTCATTCCAGAACAGCGCCTGCATGGAATAGAAGTTCAGACCGCTATTACGCAGGAAGTCTATCGAGCTGTAGGTTGCCTTCATGTATTGCTTATTGATACGGTCCATGATGAGTACATAGTCTGGTGTCAGCTCTATGCGTCCGGCCTCTACAAATCCGAAAGCCATCAGCTGCAGACGTATGCAGTCGTCACGTTTCATTTTCAGATTACCCGTCAGGGACAGTTTCTGCACACCAACCTGTACGGAGAACTTCACCTTCGACGTCACAAACTTGGCATATTGCGCGTTATCACCGACCTGCAAGAGGAAGTCGCGTTCCTTCATAGTCTCTGCTGATAACGGTTTTACGGGTTCAACAACCGCCTTTTTCGTCTTACATCCTGTCAGGAGGAATGGTACAACCATTAGGACGACCTTGAGATAATTGATTGCTTTCATTCTTTGATGTATTTTTTTTGTTTTATTTTCTTGATGAGTATTTCTTTCCGCTCTCCACTGATTTCGGAATCATCAGAGGACTTGCCCAGCGCTTGCTTCCAATAGTCCAGGGCCTGGTCCGTCTCCCCGCAATGGGCATAGATGTCACCGGCATGTTCCATCAGCACGGCACTGGGTTCAGGGTCGTTCTGCAAAGTTTGGTCTATATATATCTTCGCTTCAGCATAGCGTCCCTGCTTGAAGAGTATCCATGCATAGGTATCCAGATAGGTAGCATTCTTCGGCTCCGCCTTGATGGTTTTGTACGACATCTGCTCAGCACGCTCCAGTTGCTCTCCCAGCTCACTGAGGTAATAGGCATAGTTGTTCAGACAGTTGATGTTATCATCCTTCCATACCAGGCAGGAGTCATAAGCGGCAAAGGCCTCACGTTTCAAGCCTTTCTTGTAAAGCAGTTCCCCCATCATGGCATAGAAATCGCTCGCCAAGTCAGGATTGCTCTCCTCGGTAATGACACTCACGCCATTTTGGAAGGCATCCAACGCATGATCAACATCATCCTTCCGGTAATAAGCGAATCCTTGGTAATAGTAGAACGACATATCCTCAGGATTATACTGGCGTGCCTCTCCACAGAGTTCAATTACCTCGTCAAGGCTATCCTTCTGCCAAGCATCGGCTACCAGCTGCAACCGGGCATAGGCATTGTCAGGGGCTATTTGCAAAGCCCGCCTGTACATACCTGTAACAGAATCCGCAGGCATCTCCTTCAGCTTCATGAAGGTAGCACACATCAAGGCCATCTCTGCATCAGGCTCGGGCAACTCCAGTACCTTTTGGAACAAATAGAGTACGCGGGTGCTGTCACCACCATTCTGAAGATTGTTCATGGCCTCCCGGCGCATAATCTCCAGACGCGTCGAAGGCTCAACATCCTCATTCATCAGCACACGTTCATTCATCTCATCGGCCTTTTCCGTGTTTCCCTCGCCAGCATAGTAACCTATCAGCGAAAGTAACGCCTGGACATTCTCCGGCTCATCTTTCAATACCGACTGGTATATAGCCAGTGCCTGCTTCTTCTGTCCGTTCTGCAGCAATGCATCACCGTACATCACTCTGTAGTTCAAGTCATTAGGGTATTGATCTGCCAACGACTTCATTTCGGCAATGGCGGCCTTCCTATTACCCAACCGGGTATGAAGATCGGTTTTTGCCATTGTGATACGTTCGCTCTTACCTTCCAAAGCCTCCAGACGCTCCAGGGCATCTACCGCCTTATCCAACTGATCGCTGCGCTGATAGAGTTCGAAAAGCATGGCCAGCACATCGTCACGGTCACTCTCACGACTAAAGAGTTCCTCAAACACGCCGATGGCCTTGTCATACTGGTGCATACTGGTATAGGCCTGTGCCAGTGTCTCGGCATAGGTACTATTGTCAGGACACAACTCGAATGCCTTCTCAAAATAGCCTAAGGCTTGTTCGTTTCTTTTTAGCGATGCCTCGTACTGAGCTAAAAAATAGTAGGCCTCAGCTGCCTCCGGATTCAGTTCTATACAATGTCGCAACAAGTCGTAGGCAGCATCGTGATTCCCTTTCTCACGCTCACAAATAGCTTCAAGGAAGAAGTAGTCATAGGTCTGCGACTCTTGGGCAGAGCAAATGAGAACTGAGAACTGAGAAAAAAGGAATGTGAAGGTACAAACAAGAAATGCTCTCGTTCCAGCAATGTAGCTATATGTCATCCTTCCCTTGCACATTTCCCACCATGAATTACGCATGATACTTACTTTACTCCTGTATGTCCATAGCCACCTGCACCGCGCTCAGTCTCGTCAAGCACGTCAACCAGCTGCAGTTCTGCCTGCTCATAACGTGCAATGACCAACTGGGCTATGCGCTCTCCATCATTGACGACAAAGTCCTTGTCAGACAAATTGACAAGCACCACGCCAATTTCTCCCCGATAGTCGGCATCAATGGTCCCGGGGGCATTCAACACCGTCAGACCATGTTTCAAAGCCAACCCGCTACGAGGTCTCACCTGAGCCTCGTAACCTTCAGGCAAAGCTATAAATAATCCTGTAGGAATAAGCCTCCGTTCAAGGGGGCGCAAAACAATCGACTCATCGATATTGGCACGAAGATCCATACCAGCGCTTTGTGCCGTAGCATATTGCGGCAACGGTTGGTGACCGCGATTTACAACTTTTACTTCTATCATTATTGTTGTTATCTTCTTTTATAAGGCGCAAAATTACGAAATATCTTTCGAATATGCAAATATATTTCAAATTTTTAGTACCTTTGCAGCCATGATGGACTGGAAACTACTCATTTCTAACAAACGCTTAGGCCAGGAATACCGCCATGCAAAGCGCCACGATGACCGCACGGAGTTCAAGCGTGACTATGACCGGCTCATTTTCTCGGCACCCTTCCGACGCCTACAGAACAAAACCCAAGTTTTTCCCCTGCCTGGGAGTGTCTTCGTACACAACCGCCTGACACATTCTTTAGAGGTAGCCAGCGTAGGCATGTCATTAGGTAACGACGTAGCACAGCAGCTGACGACGCATAGGCATCCTGAACTTCGCGGAACGCTATTCGATGAAATCGGACAAATCGTAGCGACTGCATGTTTGGCACACGACTTAGGGAACCCTCCTTTCGGACATAGCGGAGAAAAAGCCGTGCAGACATTCTTCACTGAAGGTCCGGGAATGGAACTACGCAGTCAGGTGTCTGAGGCCTTTTGGGACGACATCACTCACTTTGAAGGAAATGCCAACGCCTTCCGTCTGCTCACTCACCAGTTCTGTGGCCGACGCCCAGGCGGGTTCGTCATGACATACAGCACCCTGGGCAGCATCGTAAAATATCCTTTCGCTTCATCGGCTGCAGGCAAAAAGGGGAAGTTCGGATTCTTTGAAAGTGAGCGGGAGAACTACCAACGGATTGCCGATGAAATGGGTATTATACGTCTATCAGCCCCCAATGAGCCCCTGCGCTATGTACGTCATCCGCTGGTATATCTGGTAGAGGCAGCAGATGATATCTGCTACGAAATTATGGACCTTGAAGATGCCCACAAACTGAAAATCCTATCCTTTGAGGAAACAGAACAGTTATTATTAGGATTCTTCGATGAAATGGGACAAAAACGCATTTTGGAACGTATCATAGAGGAGCACGTCACCGACCCCAACGAGAAGGTGGTCTATATGCGGGCTTGTGTCATTGGCCTATTGGAAAGCGAGTGTGCACAAGCATTCATCGACAACGAAGAAAAGATTCTTGCAGGCACCTTCACAGGCAGCCTCATCGATCATATCAACACCCTGCCCCGCGATGCCTACAAACGTTGTGCCAGCCTTTCCGTAGAGCGCATCTACAAGAGCAAGCCAGTGCTCGACGTGGAACTTTCGGGTTACAAAATCATGGAAACACTGATGGAACAGATGGTTCGGGCCGTCATGAACCCCGAACGCTACTATTCCCAACAGCTCATTGGGCGCGTCAGCAGCCAGTATGACATCAACGCCGACGACCTCGAGACACGCCTTATGGCCGTCATAGACTACATAGCAGGCATGACCGACGTCTATGCCCTTGACGTCTATCAGAAAATCAACGGAATATCACTACCCATCGTATAAATATCACAAAACTATTAATAACATGACAAACCTGAAACAAACCCTGACGCTGGTGCTGATGCTGGCGCTGACAGGTATTCTCCATGCATCAGCACAAAGTGTCCGCGAAGCTATCTGTCTGGACGAAGGATGGAAATTCTCATTTGGCCATGCCGCTGACCCCGTCAAGGACTTCGGCTGCGGAACAGAATACTTCAACTACCTGACCAAAGCCAATTCCATCCATAACGAAGGACCATACGCCATGAAGTTCGATGACTCTACATGGCAAGAAATACGCATACCCCACGACTGGGTGACCACACTACCCTATGCTTCCGACGCCAGTCACTCCCACGGATATAAGACGGTGGGCTACAAGTACCCTGAGACCAGCGTGGGTTGGTACCGCAAGGTTATCAACATCCCTGAATCCGACCAGGGCAAGCACCTGCAACTACGCTTCGACGGCATTTTCCGCAATGCCCAGGTGTGGTTCAATGGATTCTATTTGGGCACGGAGCCCAGCGGCTATGCCACTCAGGTGTATGACATCACCGAATACGTCAACTACGGTGGCGAGAACCTCGTCTGTGTTCGCGCTGACGCCTCACTCGAAGAGGGCTGGTTCTACGAGGGTGCAGGCATCTACCGCGACGTATGGCTCGAGAAACGTGCTGCCGTCGGTGTGGCACCCTTCGGCACCTTCGTCTATGCCGATTTGCAGCAACCCTACTCCACCGCCACTATTCATATTGAAACGGAAATCAACAACGACCTGCTGACCTCCCAGCCATGTCAAGTGGAACAACGGCTACTGGATGCCGAGGGAAACGAAGTGGCCAGCACCCCACAACCGTCAACCATTACCCTGCTCCCCAAGCAGACCGTAGGATGCAAGCAGGTGATGATACTCGACCATCCGCATCTGTGGTCGAATACTGACCCCTATCTTTATCAGGTGGTGACGACGGTGAAAGTCAATGGCCACGTGACAGACGTCTATGAAACAACGACGGGTATCCGTGACGTGGCGTTTACTGCTGAACATGGATTCATCCTAAATGGCGAGCCGCTGAAACTGAAAGGCGTCAATATGCACCAGGACCATGCCGGCGTAGGAGCGGCTATCCCCGATGCGCTGCAGGCATGGCGTATCAAACAGCTGAAGAAGTTTGGCTGTAACGCCTATCGTGCATCCCATAACCCCATGACACCCGCCTTGCTTGACATCTGCGACCGTGAGGGCATCCTCGTCATCGACGAAAACCGTCTGACCGGTATCAACCAGGAGCACTTACGACTGCTGGAGCGCATGATCAAGCGCGACCGCAACCACCCCAGCATCATTCTCTGGAGCGACGGCAACGAGGAATGGGGCATTGAGAACACCATCCAAGGCACTCGCATTGCCGCTGCCATGCGTGAATACACCCGTTTGTTTGACCCCACCCGCCACTCGACCATCGCCAATGCCGGAGGTTCTGAAATGATTAAAGGCCTGGACGTTGTTGGTTTCAACTACATTGTCCAGAACGATGTGGATAACCGAAAGAAGATGAATCCCACGTGGAAAATCGTCGGCACGGAAGAGACTACTGGCTGCGGCACACGTGGCGTTTATTTCAACTCACCCGCAGAACCAGGGCACATGGTATCCATGAACCGTGATACGACCCACCATCATATTGAAAACGTCATTGAACGTGGTTGGAAGTTCTATACAGAGCGTCCCTGGGCAGCAGGACTGTTCTACTGGACCGGTTTCGACTACCGCGGCGAACCTAACCCGCTGAAATATCCTGCCCACGAATCGGAATTCGGAATCCTCGACTACTGCGGGTTCCCCAAGGACGAGGCCTATTACCTGAAGTCGTGGTGGACCGACGAACCCGTGCTGCACCTCCTGCCCCACTGGAACCTGCAGGGACACGAGGGCGAAGAAGTGGAAATTTGGGCTTACAGCAACTGCGACGAGGTGGAATTGACGGTGAACGGCAAGAAACTAGGCCGTCAGACCATGCCCTGCAATGGTCATCTGAAGTGGACGGCCACTTACCAGCCGGGCAAGGTGGTTGCCGTTGGCTACAAGGACGGCAAGCGCGTCATCACACAGACAGTCGAGACGACCAAACCTGCCGCACGGCTGCTGCTCACTGCCGACCGCACCACTATCAAGGCTGATGGGCGCGACGTCTCCGTCGTCACCGTCGAAGTCAAGGACACGAAGGGGCGCACCGTTCCCGATGCCTGTCCGCTGCTCACCTTCCGTCTCAACGGCAACGGCCGCATCATCGGTGCAGGGAATGGCGATCCATCCTATCTGGGTGCCGACCACCCACAGGACAAGGACTGCACCACATTCCAGATTCCTGCCTTCAATGGTCTTGCCCAGGTCCTCATCCAGAGCACCCACACCGCCGGTTCACTCCAACTAACCTGCACGGCCGACGGTCTGAAGGAGCATACCATCACACTGAATACAGCGGATTAGGAAAGCCACCCCGTTAGTTCTGCACCAACAAATCATAGCGTATCTTGTCTTCTGCGAGGGATTGTCCAGAAGAATGGTGAGATGAGCGCTTGACTTTAGAGGCTTTTGTCCTGACATTTACTGGCCGTGGTGCAGCATGCGTTACAGTGTCAGCATTGACAGTAGGCTCGGTGACCTTGACATACACGGTATCGGTCATTGCTGTCAGTGGCATATCGCTCTTTGTCTCGCCGTCAAACCATATGCCCAACAGGAAGCCAAGGAAGGCAGCGGCAGGTATCGCCACCAGCCACGAGGGTACATGGAAACGGTGTTGACGATGCCAAGGCGCGACATGCAACTGCTCATTCCCCTCATCACGGAGTTGCCGGGCTGCGCGGATAATGTCTTGATCAGTGATTTTCATATTGCTTCAGTTTTGTTTTTATCGTTGTCATTGTTTTATGCAGACGCGACTTCACGGTGCCTTCGGGCAACTGCGTGATTTGTGCAATCTGCGGAATGGTCAGTTCCTCTTCGTAATGAAGCGAAAAGAGCAGGGCCAGTGACTCGGGCAAGTTTTTCAGCACGTTGCGGAGAGCGTCGTGGAGGATGCTGGCGTCTAAATCAACCTCGATGTCGGAGTTATCGGGAATCATATCACCCCGCTCTTCCGAAGTGGATAGAGAGAGACTTCTCCTAAAATGGTTCTTCAACAGGTTATACGCAATGGTGTAAAGCCATGCACGAAAGTCCCTGTTTCCTTGATAACGCTCACGGGCAGCAAAGAGCCGCAGGAACGTGTCGTGCGTGAAGTCGGCAGCAAGGTCGCCATCATTGCCTAGCCTACGGGTGAAGAAACCCTGCAACCGCCGGGCATGACGGTTGTAGAGTTCCTCGAAGGCCCGCTCGCTTCCTTGCGATGCCCTTTTCATCAGCTGTTCATCGGACTGAGCCGATAGTCTCAGGGGTAATAGCATGACTTACTTTTCCATCAGCAGATTCATGAATTCCTGTTTCTTTTCCTCGCTGAGCGACGTATTCATGATGCCGCATACCAATAGTCGCATCAGCCAGTCATAGCGTTTCTGGTCGTGCTTGGCGTAGTAAGGCAGGAGGTCAGCCAAAAGCACAGCATAGTTGGCAGAGAGCCGCTGACCAGCCGTCCAATCCGGGCGGAACGATACAAGCAGATACTCAAGCATATAACGTTCCTCCACATTGCGACGCTTGATGGCGAGGTTGTCGTAGGGTTTCTTAGAGTATTTCAGCAATAGTCCCTCGTTATAGAGATTTTGCTTCCACGGGCCAGATATAGACGCAGGTGTCGTGGTCGAGAAATAAACCTTGCTGCCGTAATGGTCGATGATGGTCTGAAGGAGAGCACGGCATGATTCATCTGTCCAATAAGGTTCCTCATGGATGGGGTCAACAATGTCCAGCTTCCTGCAAAGCCAATCGCGGTATTCCTTCACAGCAAGGAACGGCATACAGACAATGGTCTTATCCTTGTGTTTGCCCATCCCCTCTTGAATGAGCCATTTCGGTATGATGGCAGCATCGCCGTTGGCAATGTAGATGCCGTCCTCGTCCATTCCTGCCAGTTCGTTGTAACTGTAGCGCAATATGGTCTCTGAATAGATGCCACTGTCGAAATAGCGTTTCGCCAAAGGCCTCATACGTGCCTCGTCGCCCTGCATCGCCAGATAGCAAACCCAGCTGTCGTAGTCAAAGAACTGCATCTCGTTGGGCAACTTCGTCAAGGCAGCCTCTGCATAGTTTTTGGGATCACCATAGCCCTTGCCCGATACCGACTCGCGGTAGGCACAATAATTAAAGGTGTAGCTGTCAGGAATAGCTGTCTCCATCTCATGAACCACCTGCTTGGCGGTCGAGTCCTCCTGCTGGTACCATGCCATGTAGCGGGCGGCATTATAGTAGTTCAGCCACGCCGTCTCGTCCTGCGGGTTCTTCGTGGCGATGTCCTTCCACACCTCTTTTTGCTCTACGTACCACATGAAGTCCTTTTCCGAAACGATAGGACTTTCTATTTTCACTGCCTTCGTTTGCGCCATTGCACCAATGGCAAAAGCAAAGGCTATGACACTCATGACTATTTTTTTCTGATTCATTGTTTTCTATTGATTAATTAAACGATTAACTTGTTTTGTTATTGCGTCAGCTGCTCGCATCACTATTGCATACACAGAAAGAAGAAAATCGTTCAAAAAAAACAAAGGACTATGGCACACACTGGGAGAAACTCCCGGGGAAACGGGGAGAAACTGCCGGACTGTCAGGGAGAAGCCCCAGGGGAAACGAGAAATGCACGGGCAGGCTCAATAAAAGGCCCGCCCGTGCTCAATAAAAAGCACGGGCGGGCGTAATATAGAGCACGGGCGGGCATTTCCCTTTTTCGTTCTCGACTATCCGAAAAATACAGATAATCATCACTTTGCAAAGTTACGAAATAAAAATGGAAAATCCAAATCTTAACCCAAAAATTTACTTGTCCTTGTAGATGACCTTATTGGCACCGCTGGTGATTTTAAGTGCCTCGGGATGTTCGCGGACGAAAGACTCAATGTGACGGACACGCTTCTGCTCCAAAATCTCATCCACAGCAATGAGAATTCCTGTTTCCTCCACGTCGCCGAAGCCATCATTAATAGCTGTACCAAAAAGTTTCATGGTGGGAGAGAGATTCATATAGGCATTCACCAACGGAGGGATGTTATAGCCGAGTTTGCGGATTTCGCTGTTCAGAATACGATAGTCGGCACGGAAGTCATCTTCGCAGAAAAGGGTTGCCAGTTCCTGCTCGTCAGCCTCGATTTTTAGCGGTTTCATCGGAATAATGAGGTTGTCCTTGTCGTCAAAATGCTTTTTCAGGAAGTAGAGAATCATGTCGCGTCCCTTGCGGATATACGAAGGGTACATGGTCATCTTGCCAAAGAAATACTTGACGTTTGGCTGGATGACGGTCAGCGCACCCAGTCCGTCCCAGAGGTTGTCAAGGGCAAAGAGGCTCTTGCTGCCGTTAATATTGGTATTCTGATAAGGTAGCGACACAAAGGAACGTCCCAACTCAATGGTCCACGGCAGATAGTCGCGGATGAATTGCTCGCTGAAATGGAACATGTGACTGGTGGCAAGGATGGGCTGTCCCTGAGCGTCAAACTCTATATCAGTACCTAAGATATAGCGATAGCCGCCGATAATCTCCTCTGCCTCAGGATTCCAGACGATAAGCTGCTTGTAACAGTTGTCACAAACGTCAAACTCGTCAAGATCCAGTTCCTTGCCAGTACCGCCGCCAGCCTCACGAAACACGATTTCACGCAGTCGTCCAATCTCCCTTAACGTGTTAGGAGCATTATGAGCATCAACAATGTAAATCTCGTTGTGACTCTTGTTTGTCATGCGTAACTGACGCTCTGGAGTCAGTTCCTGTTTCAGTAGGGCCTTTTCTACGGCCGGGATTATAGGTTGTTCCATATTATAGAGAATAAACAATGTCTTGTACGGTTTTTGCCCATTCCATCGGTGATTTGGACTTATCGAAGGTCTGCCAGGATATTGGTTTTCCAATGGTCACCGTGAATGTCTTATGAACATTTTTATACATTTCATCGACTAGATACATCATTGCGAGATTGAATGGCAAGAAGCGGTCGCTGAAGTTAGCCAGCCGATAGAAGAACGAACTGTTCTGACCACTGAAATGGATAGGCACCACGTCACGCTGATACTGAACGCTCTTCGAGACAAACGTCTTCTTCCACGGCAAATCGCGAATGACGCCGTTCTTACGGCGCGAACAAAGACCCGCAGGGAACATAAGCATATGGTTCTCGCTTTGGAACCCGGCCTCTACCATCGCAGGGAAGTTGCGTGCCTGGTTGCCGGTTTTATTGATGGGGATACAGAGCGGTGCCAACCCTGGCAGGTTCATCAGCAGGTCGTTGACAAGGTAACGGAAGCGCGAGTCGTAATGACGTCCGATAATGGCTCCTAACGCCACACCGTCCTCGCCACCCAAGGGATGGTTGCTGACAAAGGTATAAAGTCGGCCGTCGTTGGGATCAGGAAGGTTCTCCTTACCCTTGACAACAAGTGTCATATCCAAATATCGCACACACTCCTCAAGCCACTCGGTACCAACCTTGTCGCGGTTTTCCCAGAGAAAATCATTGACCTCGTCCTGGTGGGCAATGCGCTTGAGCCAGCTGACCAGAAAGGGCGGCACGTACTTTGCCTTCGCGCCCATTTTCCCCTTTAATATCTTTTCAATATCAATGGTTTTTTCTATGTTTTCGCTCATGTTTCTCTCGGATTACCAAATTAAGTTGCAAATTTAATGATAATCTTTCAAATAGTCAACATTTTTCGGTTAAAATGTTCAAAAAGCAGCAAAAAACAACCAAAATAAATACATTTACACCAAGTAGCACGCCCAAGAAAGACAAGACAACCAAATAAATCCCCCCACCATTACAAAGAAAACATATCTATCTGATTTACAGTTAAATATATTTCATAAAAAGAACATTAACAAAAATAAATAAAAAATAATTTGAAAAATGTGGGGAATTGTGGGGAAATATTATTAACTTTGCAGCCACTATAAAAAAGAAAGAAGTACACATGCGATTCTTAGGTAACATAGAAGCCAAGACTGACACGAAGGGACGCGCTTTCCTTCCTGCCGTTTTCCGCAAAGTCTTGCAGGCTGCCGGCGAGGAAAGACTGGTGATGAGGAAAGACATTCACCAGCAGTGCCTGGTGCTTTACCCGGAATCCGTATGGAACGAGCAGATGGACGCCTTGCGTCAGCGGCTGAACCGCTGGGACAGGCAACACCAGCAGCTGTTTCGTCAATTTGTGTCAGAAGTCGAAGTACTGACACTTGACGGGAACGGGCGTTTTCTCATTTCCAAGCGTTATCAGAAACTTGCAGCCATAGAACAGGACATCAAGTTCATCGGAATGGGTGACACTATAGAGATTTGGAGCCAGACATTGGCAGAAGAATCGCGGATGAAACCTGAAGAATTCGGTGCTGCCTTGGAAGAAATAATGTGTGAAAACCCCAAAAACTTAGCATGATCGCCGAAACATACCACATACCTGTATTGCTCCACGAGAGCATTGACGGACTCAACATCAAGCCTAACGGGCTTTACGTTGACGTCACCTTTGGCGGTGGTGGGCACAGCAAGGAGATACTGAGACGGTTGGGACCTGACGGGCATTTATTCAGCTTCGACCAAGACGCTGATACAGAAAAGAATATCGTCGATGACGACAGGTTCACCTTCGTCAGAAGTAACTTCAGGTACATCAGTAACTGGATGAGGTACTACGAGGTAGAACACATTGATGGACTGCTGGCCGACTTAGGAGTTTCGAGCCATCACTTCGACGATGCCGAACGCGGTTTCTCGTTCCGATTCGACAGTCCACTGGACATGCGGATGAACAAAAGGGCGGGAATGACGGCTGCCGAAATCGTAAACAACTATGACGAGAAGCAGTTAGCCGATGTTCTCTACCTGTATGGTGAACTAAAGCAGTCAAGACGCATAGCAGCGGCTATCGTTGCACAGCGTAAGTGTAAAAGAATATGCACTACGGCTGACCTGCTGACAGCAGCAGGCATAGGACCGTTAGAAGAACAGGGAGCAAGAGGCAAGGGACAGGAGAAAAAGGATGCCGCAAAACTGTTTCAGGCATTGCGCATAGAGGTAAACCACGAGATGGATGCTTTGCGCGACATGCTGAAAAGCGCCACGACGCTTTTAGCGCCAGGAGGCAGGCTGAGCGTCATTACCTACCACTCTCTGGAAGACCGAATCGTCAAAAACGTAATGCGTGCAGGAAATGCCGAGGGACGTATCCACCAGGACTTCTACGGACGCACAGAAAGCCCTTTCAGGCTCATTAACAACAAAGTCATCACTCCGCCCGACGAGGAACTGGAACAAAACCCGCGCAGCAGGAGCGCAAAACTACGCATTGCAGAAAAAATATAATATGGCAGACAAGAAAGACATAGAACTGACCTTCGAGCAACAGGAAACACCTAAGTTCGAAGAAGAAAACAAGGAGAGGCTCAGCCTGGAGGAAAAGGCAGAGAAGGCCGACCATAAGCTCATGGACGCTATCAAGAAGATTAAGGAGAACGTCCATGAGGACGACCCACATCCGTCACAAAGTCTTTCCTTACGCTCCATACTCGGTGGAGACATCCTGACGAGAGAAGTGGTACGCAACCATATATGGCTGTTTGTATTCATTGTCGTTCTCACCACAGCCTACGTAGCCATCCGTTACCAATGCCAACAGGACATGATAGCGATAGACAAACTGAACACCAAACTGACTGATGCGAAATACAAGGCGCTCTCCAGCTCAAGTACGCTGACTGAGAAATGCCGCGAAAGCCGCGTGCTGGAAATATTGAAACAAAACAAGGACTCGCTACTGCACATTGCAAACCAGCCACCTTATATTATTAATGTACCCGAGTAGAATATGAGCAAGTTCGACAGAGAGAAAGTGATGCCGCGCTACTTCATCATTGCAGTAGTGCTTACCGTCATAGGCGTTGCCATCTTAGGCAAAGCCCTCTACATTATGACTGCGAAGAAAGAGTACTGGACAGAGGTGGCGGACCGACTGAAACGAGACAGCGTCAGCGTCAAACCCACACGAGGAAACATCTTAAGCTGCGACGGACAGCTAATGGCCAGTTCCATACCCGAGTTTAAGATGTACATGGATTTCAGGGCGCTCAAGGAGTCTGGCAAGGACTCCATCTGGATGGAAAAACTGGACTCCATCTGCATGGGGCTTCACGAGATATTCCCGGAGAAGTCGGCAGAAGAATTCCGCAAGGACCTTGAGGAGGGCCGAACGAAAATACAAAAAGACGGCAAACCCGGTTCACGCCACTGGGCATTATGGAAACGACGTGTTGACTTCAATATTTTCAGTCAAGTCCACGAGCTCCCCATTTTGAACATGCCATTAAACTCAACACAAGTTGCTGACGGATTCATCATACGCGCCTCATTCAAAAGCGGTTTCAACGTTGAAGAATACAATGCCCGCCGACGCCCATTCGGTTCACTGGCACAACGTACAGTTGGCGACATGTTTGGAGCCAAAGACACTGCCCGCTGTGGTCTTGAACTGTCGTACGACTCCATCCTACGTGGCACCAATGGCATCGTGAACCGCCGCAAGGTGCTCGACAAGTACCGAAACATCACAGTATTACCCCCCATTGACGGGGCAGACATTGTAACGACTATCGACGTCAACATGCAGGACATTGCCGAGAAAGCTGTCATTGACGAACTGAAACTCATCGGAGGCGATTTAGGTGTTGCCATACTGATGGAGGTAGCCACGGGCGATGTGAAGGCCATCGTCAACATGACCCGCTGCGCTGACGGTGAATACCGTGAAGTGAAAAACAATGCCGTGGCAGACCTGCGCGAACCAGGTTCAGTGTTCAAGACAGCCAGTTTCTTGGTAGCACTGGACGATGGCGTGGTTGACACGACCTATCGCATTGAGACCGGTTCCGGTGTTTATCACATGCACGGCCGGGACATGAAGGACCACAACTGGCGCAACGGCGGCTACCATAACATCTCGTTACCTCGTGCCCTTGAGGTCAGTTCAAACATCGGTGTCAGTCGTGTCATTGACGAGCACTATGGCAACAACCCAGAGAAATATGTAGAGGGTCTCTACCGTATAGGTATTGCCACCGACCTACATATCCCATTGGTGGGTGCGACCGCTCCGCGTATCCGTATGCCCCGCAAAAACAAGCGCGGACAGTACGAGAACTGGAGTAAAACAGCATTGCCATGGATGAGCATCGGTTACGAAACGCAGATTCCGCCCATTTCAACGGTAACTTTTTATAACGCCATAGCCAATAATGGCCGCATGATGCGACCTCGCTTTGTCAAGAAAATCGTAAAGAATGGCGAGACGCTAATGGAATTCCCGCCCGAAGTCATCAAGGAACACATAGCAAAGCCCCAAACCATCAAAACCATGCAAACCATACTGGAGCATGTGGTTAGCCAAGGCCTTGGAAAGAAAGCCGGTTCGCGCTCTTTCAAGGTAGCCGGAAAGACGGGTACTGCACAGATTGCCGAAGGCGGTGGCTACAAGAGCGGTGTCATGAAATACTGGCTGTCTTTTGCTGGTTTCTTCCCTGCAGACAAACCCCTCTATAGTTGCATTGTCTGTATCAAGAAATCGGGTCTGCCTGCATCAGGTGGCGGCATGAGCGGCGTGGTATTCCATCATATTTCCGAAGGCGTCATGGCACGATACCTGAAGTTAAACGTAGAAGATGCCCACGACACCACATCTATCGTTGTTCCTGACGTTAAGAATGGTGATTTGATGGCTGCCAACACGGTACTCAATCAGTTAGGAGTGAAGATTAGCGGTGGCTGGAACGGACAGGTGGCAACAGGACAACCCATTTGGGGCAACATCACTACCAACAGAAGTGGCGTAACCATGACACCGACAAAGGTTGCCAACAACATCATGCCGAACGTTATCGGCATGGGGGCACGTGACGCCGTCTATCTGCTGGAAAGCAAAGGCGTAAGGGTTAAACTCAACGGACGAGGCAAGGTCACTGCACAAAGTCTCTCCTATGGACATGCCATCAGCCCAGGTTGTACATGCACGCTGACATTAAACTAACAACAAACTCACATATATAATAAGGTATTGCACAATGAAACTAAGCGAACTACTCAAGAACATCAAGACCATTGACATTCAAGGGGATGCCGATGCAGACATCACGGGTGTGAACATAGACTCACGTCGCATAGAGAAAGGACATCTGTTTGTTGCCATCAAAGGCACCCAGACTGATGGCCACAAGTTCATTCCCAAGGCATTGGAATTAGGAACAAGAGCCGTGCTTTGCGAGGACCTGCCTGAAGAACGGCACGAGAATGTCACCTATGTGCAAGTGGAATCGACGGAAAGTGCTGTCGGTCCTGTTGCCACATTGTTCTACGGTGACCCTTCAAGCAAGCTGAAATTGGTTGGTGTCACCGGAACCAACGGAAAAACGACCATCGCCACCTTATTATATAATATGTTCCGTAAGTTCGGACACAAGTGTGGTTTGCTCTCAACTGTCTGCAACTACATTGAAGACGAGGTCATACCGGCTGATCACACCACACCGGACCCCATAGAACTGAACCAATTATTGGCGCGCATGGTGGATGCTGGCTGCGAATATGCCTTCATGGAGTGCTCGAGCCACGCCATCCAGCAGCAACGCATCGGCGGACTAAAGTTTGCCGGTGGTCTCTTCACAAATCTAACACGTGACCATTTAGACTACCATAAGACTTTCGAGAACTATCGCGATGCAAAGAAAATGTTCTTTGACGGATTAGACAAAGACGCCTTTGCCATTACCAATGCCGATGATAAGAACGGCATGTTCATGGTGCAGAACTGCAAAGCAAAGGTGAAGACCTATTCCACACGTGCGATAGCAGACTTCAAGGCACGTATCATTGAATGTCATTTCGAGGGCATGTACTTGGAGATTGACGGTCATGAGGTGGGCGTTCAATTCATTGGCAAATTCAATGTCAGCAACCTGCTGGCCGTCTATGGCGCTGCTTTCATGTTAGGCAAACAGCCTGAGGACATCCTCGTCGTCATGAGTACGCTGAAGAGTGTCAGCGGACGTTTGGAACCAGTACGCTCACCCGAAGGGATAACAGCCATTGTTGACTACGCCCACACACCTGATGCGCTGGAAAACGTACTGAATGCCATCCATGAGGTATTAGACGGAAAAGGCGGGCAAATCATCACCGTTTGTGGAGCCGGCGGAAACCGTGACAAAGGCAAACGTCCCCTAATGGCCCAAGAGGCAGTAAAACAGAGCGACAAGGTCATCATCACCAGCGACAATCCGCGATTCGAAGACCCACAGGACATCATCAATGACATGCTGGCAGGTCTCAATGCGCAGCAGATGAAGAAAGTCTTGAGTATTGCCGACCGTCGTGAAGCCATCCGCACGGCTGTCATGCTGGCACAGAAAGGAGACGTTATCCTCATTGCAGGCAAGGGGCATGAAGACTATCAGGAAATCAAAGGCGTGAAGCACCACTTCGACGACAAAGAAGTAGTACGCGAAATCTTTGGTGAAGCATAAATCGAAAATAAGTAAATCGTAAATCACACAAGATGTTATACTATCTGTTCAGATTCTTAGAAGACTACAACATACCAGGTTCTCATATCTGGAGTTACATATCGTTCCGTGCGCTGTTAGCCCTTATCCTATCACTGATGATTTCAGCATGGTTCGGCGAGAAGTTCATTAAATGGATGAAGCGCCGTAACATCTCCGAGACAGCCCGCGACGTAAGCATCGACCCGTTCGGCATTGAGAAGAAAGGCGTGCCTACCATGGGAGGTATTATCATCATGGTTGCCATCTTGGTACCCGTCATCTTGCTTGGTCGTATGCGCAATACCTACCTTCTGCTGATGATCGGCACAACCGTCTGGCTGGGATTCCTCGGTTTTTTGGATGATTACATCAAAATTTTCCGTCAGAAAAAGGACGGACTGAAGGGTAAATATAAGATCGTTGGTCAGATAAGCATAGGTTTCATCGTAGGATTGGTTCTCTGGCTCAGTCCCGATGCCGTGGTAAGAGAGAACATCTCAGTTCCGCAACATAATCAGGAAATAGTGATAAAGCACAATTCCGAAGCCGTTAAATCATTGCAGACAACCATTCCATTTATTAAAAACCACAATCTGAACTATTCGGATGTAATGTCGTTTTGTGGCAAGCACAAGGTGGCCGCAGGATGGATTCTGTTTGTAATCATGACCATTATCGTCGTGACAGCCGTCTCTAACGGTGCCAACTTGAATGACGGAATGGACGGCATGTGTGCCGGTAACTCTGCCATCATTGGTGTTGCACTGGTTATCCTAACATACGTCTCTGCACACATCGGTTATGCTGCCTATTTTGACATCATGTATATACCAGGGTCTCAAGAACTGGTAGTCTTTCTCGCAGCATTTATCGGGGCTATGATTGGTTTCCTGTGGTACAATGCCTACCCCGCCCAAGTTTTTATGGGCGACACCGGCTCCCTGATGATTGGCGGCATCATCGGTGTTTGTGCGGTCATCATTCACAAGGAACTGCTGTTGCCCATCCTGTGCGGCATTTTCTTTATTGAAAGTCTGAGTGTCATCATCCAGACACAGTGGTTTAAACTGATGAAGAAAAAGGGAAAGCGCGTCCGCGTGTTCAGGGCCACACCCATCCACGACACATTCCGTAGGCTTGACTCACAACTGGACGCAACGAGTACCTATCTGCTGAAGGGCTGGCCCCACCGTCCATTCCATGAGTCAAAAATAACCATACGTTTCTGGATTACAACCATCATATTAGCAGCATTAACAATAATAACATTGAAAATAAGATGAGCAAGATTACGATATTAGGTGCTGGCGAAAGCGGTGCAGGTGCAGCCGTTCTTGCCAAGAAAGAAGGTTTCGACGTGTTTGTATCGGACATGTCCAAGATTCACGACAAATACAAGAAGTTGCTTGACGACCACCAAATTGAGTGGGAAGAAGGCCAACACACGGAGTCACGTATCCTCGATGCCGACGAGATCATCAAAAGTCCTGGCATTCCCGAAACTGCTCCCATGGTGACAAAAGCCAAGGAACGCGGCATAGGAATCATCAGTGAGATAGAGTTTGCAGGTCGCTATACCGACTCAAAGATGATCTGTATCACGGGTTCTAACGGAAAGACAACCACCACCAGCCTTATTTACCACATTTTCAAGGCGGCAGGTTACGATGCAGGTTTGGCGGGAAACATTGGCAACTCGCTGGCACTACAGGTAGCAGAGGATCCACATGAGTACTACATCATTGAGTTATCGTCATTTCAACTCGACAACATGTACGATTTCCGTGCCAACATTGCCATCCTGTTGAACATAACGCCCGATCACCTGGACCGATACGACAACTGCATGCAGAACTATATTGATGCGAAGATGCGTATTATACAGAACCAGACACCAAAAGACGCTTTCATCTATTGGAACGATGACCCCATCATCAAAGCCGAATTGGAGAAATACGACATCAAAGCTATTCAGTATCCATTCTCCGAGTTGAAGGAGAAGGGTTCCATCGGTTACATCGAAGCTGGCCAATATACCATTGAGGAGCCGATGCCCTTCAATATGGAACAGGAAGAACTGAGTCTTACAGGTAAGCACAATATTTACAACTCGCTGGCTGCAGGAATCGCTACCAATATAGCCGGTATCAAAAAAGAAATCATCCGTAAGAGCCTTAGTGATTTCCCCGGTGTGGAGCACCGCCTGGAAAAGGTTTGCACCGTACGTGGCGTACAGTATGTCAACGATTCGAAAGCCACGAACGTCGATGCCTGCTGGTATGCGTTAGAGTCCATGAAGACAAAAGTCGTACTCATTATCGGTGGAAAAGACAAGGGCAACGACTATGAACCCATCAAACCGCTGGTTAGGGAGAAATGCTCAGCGCTCGTCTATCTTGGAGCTGACAACCAGAAGCTACATGAAAACTTCGACAGCATGGGTATTCCAGTACGTGACACCCACAGCATGAAAGCGTGTATGGAAGCCTGCTACGAACTGGCTCAGCCAGGCGAGACGGTATTGCTGTCACCCTGCTGTGCATCGTTCGACCTGTTCAAGAACATGGAGGATCGTGGTGAGCAATTCAAGGAACTTGCCCGTAATCTCTGAATCGGAAATCGTCAATTCGTAAATCGTAAATAAACACAAGGTGAACAAAAAAATAGGCAACATATTTAAAGGCGACAAGGTCATTTGGATGGTATTCTTTTTCCTCTGTATGATCAGTATTGTTGAGGTATTCTCTGCTTCATCAGGACTGACTTACAAGAGTCAGGACTTCATATCGCCCATCCTGAAGCACACGGGGACTATCGCCATGGGACTTTTCATAGCTGTGGTTACCCTGAACATCCCATGTAAATACTTCAAACTGATGACCCCTTTCCTGCTACTGATATCCTTTGCCACCTTACTATGGGTATTGGCTGGCGGCGAGACAATTAATGGTGCCAACCGTGTCATAGAAATACCTGGATTTACATTCCAGCCCTCTGAAATTGCCAAAGGGTCCATGATACTTGCTGAAGCCCAGATACTTAGCGCCATGCAGCGTGAGAGTGGAGCCGACAAGGACGCTTTTAAGTATATCCTATGGATAGCTATGCCCATGGTATTCCTGATTGGTCTTGAGAACCTGTCCACAGCAGCCATGCTGTTTGGTGTTGTGATTATCATGATGTTCATCGGACGTGTTTCCTACAAACAGATTGGCAAGCTGGCTGCTGGAATAGTGGGTCTGGCTGTAGCAGGTCTGCTATTTATCATGTTGGTAGGCCATGCGGAAACACCAGAGGAAGCTAAACTAATCAAGACAGAATCTGTAGCTGAACAGCCGCAGAAGAAGGGAACAATAGAGAAACTGTTTCACCGAGCCGACACTTGGAAAGGCCGTATTCTGAATTTCGGGAAGGGAGAGGTGTCTCCCTTAGAATATGACCTTGACAAGGATGCACAAGTGGCGCATGCTAACATCGCCATTGTTTCAAGCGGCATTATCGGCAAGGGACCGGGTAAATCCGTTGAGCGCGACTTTCTGTCTCAAGCCTTTTCCGACTTCATCTATGCCATTATCGTTGAGGAGTTAGGAATACTCGGCGCAGCCTTTGTCGTACTCCTGTATATCATATTGCTCTATCGCTGTGCCAGAATTGCCAGCCGATGTGAAAACAATTTCCCTGCCCTGCTCGTCATGGGGTTAGGACTACTGCTTGTCATACAAGCCATTTTCAATATGATGGTAGCTGTAGGATTGGCTCCCGTAACTGGTCAGCCTCTACCACTTATCTCGAAAGGTGGCACATCAACTATCATCAATTGCGCCTACATTGGTGCCATACTGAGTGTCAGCAGATCGGCAAAAGTAAGAAGTGAGAAAAAAGAGAGGCTAAAATTAGTAGAAACGGAAGAAAATTTGTAATTTTGCAACCACATATATAATTATGAGTGAGAAGTTAAGAGTCATCATTAGTGGAGGCGGTACAGGAGGTCACATATTTCCTGCTATTTCTATTGCAAATGCCATCCGTTCAAAGCAGCCTGACGCTGAAATCATGTTTGTCGGAGCTCTTGGACGCATGGAGATGCAACGTGTACCGGCTGCTGGTTACGAGATAAAAGGTCTGCCCATTTGTGGTTTTGACCGCAAGAACCTGTTGAGGAACATTAAGGTTCTATATAAGATTTGGAAGAGCCAGCGTATGGCCAAACAAATCATTAAACAGTTCCGTCCAATGGTTGCAGTGGGAGTTGGCGGCTACGCCAGTGGTCCGACCTTAAACAAGGCTGCGGCCATGGAAATACCCTGTCTTATTCAAGAACAGAATAGCTATGCTGGCGTAACCAATAAGCTATTGGCCAAAAAAGCAGAGAAAATCTGCGTGGCTTACGATGGGATGGAACGTTTCTTCCCTGCTGAAAAGATTATCAAGACCGGGAATCCCGTACGGCAGAATCTGCTGGAAACGACCATCTCACATGAAGAAGCAATACGTTCCTTTGGTCTGAACCCGCAGAAAAAAGTCATTCTGCTGGTTGGTGGCAGTTTGGGAGCCCGTACCATCAACGAGAGTGTCATGCAACATCTGGACCTTATCAAAAGTACAGACGTCCAGTTTGTATGGCAAACAGGAAAATACTACAATGCCTCCATCATGGAGCAACTGAAAGCCAAAGGTCAGCCGGAAAACCTGGTAGTTACCGATTTCATCAGTGACATGGGAGCAGCATACAAAGCTGCAGACTTAGTTATCAGCCGGGCAGGAGCCAGTAGTATTTCTGAATTCTGCCTTATTGGCAAACCCGTTATCCTCGTGCCCAGTCCCAATGTAGCAGAAGACCACCAAACCAAGAACGCCCTGGCACTGGCCAACGTTGACGCAGCACTATACGTCAAAGATGCTGATGCCCCGGCACAACTATTGGACCTGGCTATCAAGACGGTTAATGACGAGCAAAAGCTTGCCTCTCTACGTACAAACATATTGAAACTGGCATTGCCTGATTCTGCAGACATTATTGCCAATGAAGTCCTAAAATTAGCACAATGGAAATAAAAGATATTCAATCTGTATATTTTGTAGGTGCTGGTGGCATTGGTATGAGTGCCATCGCCCGATATTTCATCAACCGCGGTATGGTAGTTGCCGGTTATGACAAGACACCCAGCGACCTCACACGGCAGTTGGAGAAGGAAGGTATGTTAATCCATTACAAAGAGGATGTCAACGAAATTCCACAAGCATGCCGCCAACCAAAGTCGTGCATGGTTATCTATACGCCGGCTATTCCAGAAGACCACAAAGAACTGCAATTCTTCCGTAATAATGGTTTTGAAATACAGAAGCGTGCACAGATTTTAGGCACATTGACCAGGCAACACAAAGGACTCTGCGTAGCAGGTACACATGGAAAGACCACAACTTCTACCATGTGCGCCCACATCATGCACCAAAGCCATTTAGACTGTAACGCATTCTTAGGCGGCATTTCAAAGAACTATGGCACCAACTACATTCTGAGCAAGTCAGAATATGTAGTTATTGAAGCGGATGAATTTGACCGCTCGTTCCACTGGCTGCGGCCATGGATAAGCGTCATCACGGCAACCGACCCCGACCATCTGGACATCTATGGTACCAAGGAAGCCTATCTTGAGAGTTTCCGTCACTATACAGAACTCATCCAACCTGGCGGAGCACTCATTGTTCACCGCGGGCTGGAGATGCAGGAGCATTTGCAGGAAGGAGTACACCGTTATGACTATGCTCTCGACGAAGGTGATTTCCATGCCGAAAATATTAAGATAGATAACGGAGCGATTACATTCGACTTCATCTCCCCTATCGAGAATATACCAAATATCGAGCTTGGACAACCTGTCCCCATCAATATAGAGAATGCCATCGCTGCCATGGCCATGGCACAGTTGGTCGGCTGCAACGCAGAGGAACTGCAATATGGTATGCGGACATTTGGTGGTGTTGACCGCCGTTTTGATTTCAAAATTAAGACCGACAAATTAGTGTTCCTAAGCGACTATGCCCACCATCCAAAGGAAATATTCCAAAGTGCTCGCAGCATCCGCGAACTCTATCGGAACCGAAAGATCACTGCAATCTTTCAGCCACATCTATATACCCGTACCCGCGACTTCTATAAGGAGTTTGCCGATGCGTTGAGTCAATTAGACGAGGTCATACTGACAAACATCTATCCTGCACGCGAGGAGCCTATTCCCGGTGTTACGTCACAACTTATATACGACAACCTTGCTACTGGTGTCAAAAAGCAGATGATTCAGAAGGACGAAGTACTCGACCTCATCAAAAGTCGCGAATTCGACGTCCTCATCATTCTCGGAGCAGGCGATCTTGACAACTATGTGCCGGAAATCACAAAACTGTTAAACAACAAATTGTTAATTAGTAATTCGTAAATAGTCAAATTGTAAACAATCCCATGGTGTCCATCAACTGGAGAAAAACTGCTGTCGTCATATTGGATATTGTCATTGCGGCATATCTGGTATTAGCCATCACCGCGTTCAACAAACCCGATGAGCTTTCAACAGTATGCTCGGAAGTAAAGATTGACATCCAACACGAGATTACCGAAGGATTCCTGACAGCGGAAGAAGTCAAAAAGTATCTAGAGTACAACAAGGTGTACCCTCTGGCTAAACCTATCAACGAGATTGACACCCGCAAAATTGAGGACGTGTTACGCCAGAGCCCCTTCGTAGAAACCGCGGAATGCTACAAGACGCAGGGCGGAAATATCTGCATCACTCTGAAGCAAAAGACGCCGATTCTTCGAGTGAAAGCAGAAAACGGTGATGACTATTATATTGACAACCATGGTTCGCTGATGAGCAATATCCGTTACCCCAGCAACCTCATCGTTGCAACTGGACGTATTAGCCATCAATACGCCCAAAAGGTACTGGCACCCATAGGCAACCAACTTATCAACAACAAATTCTGGCAAAGTCAGATAGAACAAATCAACGTACTGGCAGACGGCAGCATCGAGATTGTCCCCCGCGTCGGTGAGCATATTATCTATTTGGGGCGTCCAATTAATATGGAGAACAAGCTCACTCGTCTGGAAAAATTCTACCGGTACGGACTAAGCAAGGCCGGATGGAATAAGTATTCCTACATCAGTCTCGAATTTGACAACCAAATTATCTGTAAGAAATCCAAGAAGTAAAAAAGGTAAAAACAAAAGCAATATATATATGGCAGCAAATGATTTAATCGTAGCTATTGAACTCGGTTCATCCAAGATGACCGGAATTGCGGGAAAAAAGAATCTCGATGGCAGCATACAGGTGCTTGCCGTGGTCAAAGAAAACTCGTCTTCATTCATCCGAAAGGGTGCGGTCTATAATATTGAGAAGACCGCACAATGCCTTACTAACATTGTCAAGAAGTTGACTAACCAACTGAAGAAAGAGGTTACACAGGTATATGTCGGTATTGGCGGACAGTCCATTCGTAGTGTACGCAATGTCATCACAAAGGAACTTCCCGCCGACACGTTGGTAACTCAAGATATGATGATTGAGCTGATGGATGCCAACCGCAACATGCAATATCCTGATCAGGAGATTCTTGACGTTGCCGTACAGGAATTTAAAGTAGATTCACAGTACCAGATTGAGCCTGTGGGTATCCAATGCTCACGATTAGAAGGTAATTTCCTGAACATTCTGCAGCGCAAGTCATTCTACAAGAGCCTCAACAGCTGTTTCGAAATGGCCGAGATAGGCATAGCAGAGCTTTATTTGGCTCCATTGGCACTGGCCGAGAGCGTACTGTCCGAATCGGAGAAACGCTCAGGTTGCGCCTTGGTTGACATTGGTGCCGATACCACAACAGTTTCGGTCTATTACAAGAACATCATGCGCCATTTGGCCGTTATTCCACTTGGCTCCAACAACATCACCAAGGACATAGCCTCCCTGCAGATGGAAGAACAGGATGCAGAGAAAATGAAGTTGAAATATGGTTGTGCCTATACTGACAACAATGAAATTGACAACAACATGAAATACTCTATTGATGCAGAGCGTCAGGTGGAGAGCCGAAAGTTCATTGAGATTGTCGAGGGACGCCTGGAGGAAATCATTGAGAACGTATGGTACCAGATTCCCAACGACTACTATGACAAGTTGCTGGGTGGCATCATCATCACTGGTGGCGGTTCCAACATGAAGGACATTGAAAAGGCATTCCGTAACCACACCCATATTGACAAGATACGAATTGCCAAGTTCGTCACACAGACCATCACCTCCAACATTCCAGACATTAATGCCAAGAACGGAACCATGAACACCGTACTTGGACTATTGGCTAAGGGTGACATCAACTGCGTAGGCAGCGACATTGATCCCAACGCCGACCTCTTTTCCATCAGACAGTCCGGAACCATCAATCAGGTAGAACCACGCAAGGCACGCGGCGTAGCAGAGATAGAGGCTGGTGTGATTCGCACTGAACGCGAAAAACAGCTGGCCGAGGAAGAAGCCCGCAAGAAGAAGGAAGAAGAAGACCGCATAGCACGTGAGAAGGCTGAGGAAGAAGCCCGCGAGCAGGCTCGTATCAAGAAAGAGAACAGCTTCTGGAACAAAGCCTTTAAGGGTATCAAGAAGTTTGGCCGAACCATGATAGAGGAAGAAGAATAAAGAGAGAAAAGAAAATAGTTAAAAAGGAATAAAAGCAAAAGATTATGGCAGATTATCCAAATATAGACCTCCTGAACTTCGGTGAGCCCGAAAAGGAGAACAGCATCATCAAGGTGATTGGTGTTGGCGGTGGCGGCGGCAATGCCGTTAACCATATGTACCGCGAAGGCATACACGACGTAACATTCGTACTCTGCAATACTGACAATCAAGCCCTTAATGACTCCCCAGTACCCGTACACCTGCAATTGGGCAAGGAAGGCCTGGGTGCTGGAAACAAGCCGGAACGTGCCCGTGCTGCCGCAGAGGAAAGTCTTGAAGACATTAAAAGCATGTTGAACGACGGAACTCGTATGGCATTCATCACTGCTGGTATGGGAGGCGGTACCGGTACCGGAGCGGCTCCCGTTATTGCCCGTGTCTCTAAGGAGATGGGCATTTTGACTGTCGGTATCGTCACCATTCCCTTCCGTTTTGAAGGCGACCGCAAGATTGACCAAGCACTTGATGGCGTTGAGGAAATGTCGAAGCATGTTGACGCACTTCTTGTCATCAACAATGAACGCCTGCGCGAAATATATCCAGAGCTTACTGTACTTGATGCCTTCGGCAAAGCAGACGACACGCTGTCAGTAGCAGCCAAGTCTATTGCAGAAATCATTACCGTACACGGTCTTATCAACCTCGACTTCAACGACGTAAAAACCGTCCTCAAGGATGGAGGTGTTGCAATCATGTCAACTGGTTATGGTGAAGGTGAAGGACGCGTAAAAAAGGCCATCGATGATGCCCTGAACTCGCCTCTGCTGAATGACAACGATGTATTCAACTCGAAGAAGATTCTGCTGAGCATCTCGTTTGCCGGCAATAAGGACGGTACGGGCTCATTGATGATGGAGGAGATGAACGATGTCAACGATTTCATGGCGAAGTTCGGTGACTTTGAAATCAAATGGGGCTTGGCTACTGATCCTGAGTTGGGCAAGAAAGTAAAGGTGACAATCCTGGCAACAGGCTTTGGGATTAACAACGTTGACGGCATGAACACTCACCTGAAGAAGCACTCTCAGGAAGAGGCCAATCGTTTGGCTGAGGAGCAGGAGCGTGCAGCAAAGCGTGAGGACCGCCGCCAGCAGTTCTATGGCGACCCGGGCAACAACCGTCGTTACAAGCGTCGTCCACACATCTATCTGTTCCGACCAGAAGACTTGGACAACGATGATGTAATCTCTGCCGTCGAGTCAACACCGACTTACAAACGTACCCGCGAGATTTTAGACAGCATCAACAGCCAGACGCAAGATAACGGAGCTGATAACGGGAACAGCACCGACAATGATGCGGAGCCTATTCAGGGTACCATCAAATTTGCATAAGCGCTTATCTACCATTATCATAAAAACAGCCGGAAGCAACGTTGCCTCCGGCTGTTTTTTTCTATACATGTAAATCAAACATGAAACGGACACCCTTTGTGAAACCACTATCAATATCAAGATCGCCATTCATCTTGAGTGCCATCTGTTTACAAATGGGGAGTCCGAGTCCGTCACCCTCAGTCAAATCATGTAACTCACGGAAGGGCTTGAAGACCTCTTCCTGTTCCTCTTCCGGAATCACTGCCCCCGTATTGGATATTACATACTGATAAGCACGCGGACTACGTTTCTTGAAATCAAGCCAGATACGACCGCCCTCCGGGGTATATTCCGCAGCATTGTTCAACAGGTGAAGCAGTATATGAGAGACATACTCCTTATTAATATTGACGTTCATCTTCGGGACATTCACAGTCAGCGTAACGTCCTTCTTAACTTTGTCTCTAATCTGGTCAACCAATTCTTCGCTGAACTGCTGTATCGGTGTCTCCTCAAATTCCACCTCTGATGCATCGGTATTCTCCAATTGAGAAAGTGTCTGAATGTGACTGGAGAAGTCCAGAAGAGCCTTCACTTCCGGCACACGACTATCCAGTTTCTTGAATGTCGGCTCCAGCTGTGCAGCAATATTACTGATGAACTTCGCTTTCAGGGCATTGCTCTCATTGGCCAGCTTAATGGTCTTTTTCTGTTTACGTGTCAGCAACATATAGCGCATCAACACCATAGCGACAGCTATCAAACCGGCAGCCAAAGCCACTGCAAGAATAATCAAGCCGACAATCGTTGCCCAGCGAGCAGTCAGAGAACTATCCTTATCGGCAATGGTAGCCTCATGGTCAGCTATCTGTTTCTTCAGGTCGGCTATCTCGTCAGCATGCTTCATCGCATTTGCAGAATCCTTCCACGCTATATAGTTGCTATAGGACTGTGCCACCAAACTGGCATTATTACTTTTCCTTCCATTGGAAATCAATGTCTGATACACCTCGTCAACCTTGTCATAGTCCTTGCTGGCCGTCAACTTGGCTGCCATCTCCTTGAATACCGCATTACCTTTCTCATTCAGTCCAAACGTATAATAATAGATGGCCTTGTTATAAAGCAAATCGTTTTTGACAGCCTCATCACCAGACTGATTGGCCAACGTCTCCAATCGTCCGAGTTGTTCCTTGGCACTCTCTACCTTTCTCATCTTCATGTACATCTGCAGACGCTCCTTCGTGGTCAAATAGTAGAGCCCTGCCTTGTCACTGGCATTCAATTTAGACCCAGCAATGGTAGCCTCTATGCGATGTAGCAGTTCGAAAGCCTCATGATAAAGGTTCTCCTTATAATATAAAGAGGTGGCCTTGACTCCGCTTTCCACACTCTTACGCGTTTCACCCTTACTGGCGTAGTCTTTATAAGCCTGAAGATGCGATGAACGGGAATTTGCAACATCCTGTGCAATGACAGAGCCACAGCACATGAATAAACTCAAAAGTAAGATACAGATCTTTTGATTCATAATTAACACATAAATTGATTTACGAGTGCAAAAATACATAATTATTTATTTCTTACCAACTTTTTCGTCTAATTTTTCTCACACAAACAGTTCCTGCAACACTGCCAGGGACTTCATCTCCGGAAAGCCGGAAAGGTGTAGTCCGTAATAAGTCAGTATGATAGACAGACAGCGGTTGCGGTCAATCCTGTTTATTCGGAAAAGGTGCATGGTCTGATAATCCATACGCATCAGTATTCGCATTTTCGAGGCTTCTTCCGGATGCAGAAAATCCTGATGCAATGGTGGCTCGTTGCAGAAAGTACCAGCCCGGAGGTCGAAAAAGGCCCCAGACGAATAATGTTCCATATTGGGATAGAACCCCAGGAAACGTGACAAATGCATTAGAAAGGTCAGATGGAAGTTGGCATAGCCGTCAACGGCTGCATCCAGCCACATAAGTCCATGTTTCATGTAGTCGTACAACTGCTCATCTGCCTGTTGCTCGCTACGTAACGCATGGTAGAGGAACTCCGAAACAAACAGCGCTATCGCCATCTTCTGTGGCAACAAAGGTATGGTACGGTACGGGCTGAGCATCCGGGCATCACGCACTTTCTGCAACTGCACGTTCGTCCTCACATCACACTCCACATCAATCAAACTCAGTGGCTGGAATAGTTGCTTCTTCACTTTTCCCTTATTAGTTCTCGGGATGCTTATAATACATGAAAGAAGTCCCAACTTACGGGTGAACAGATTGACAATCATTCTGCTCTCCCCATACTTCAGGGTATGTACGACAATGGCTTCCGTCTTCACTAACATCTCGATGCAAAATTACAAAAAAGAATGGAAGAAAAAAGAATTAAGGAGCAAAGAAAAAGCAATACTTTCATAAAAAACGTTAAATAAGGGCGACTCGGAGCATTTTCTCTTTTCTCATTTCTCATTTCTCATTTTTTATCCTTACCTTTGCACCCGCTTTTGACGGTCCCTTCGTCTATCGGTTAGGACGAGAGATTTTCATTCTCTAAAGAGGAGTTCGACTCTCCTAGGGACTAACACTTTAAATTTGCCATCTGCGTAGTGATGCGCTATCCACGTCATGCCAGACAACGAGAAACGGTGGCAGAGAGCCGGAAGGCTTGCCGGGGCAGCAGAAGCATAAGACCCGTAGGCTTTGAAGATTAACAATTAAACATTAACAATTAAACATTCAAAAAAATGGCAAACCACAAATCATCTCTTAAAAGAATCCGTCAGGACAAGAAACGTGCCCTGCACAATCACTATTACGCAAAGACCATGCGCAACGCTGTTCGCAAGCTGCGCGCCATGACCGACAAGGACGAGGCAACCAAGCTGTATCCTTCAGTACAGAAGATGCTTGACAAGCTGGCCAAGACCAACATCATCCACAAGAACAAGGCAGCCAACATCAAGTCAAGCCTTTGCAAGCACATTAATCAATTGGGATAAATTCAAACAGAATCTTATATGAAAGTCGCAATTCCTGACATGGAATTGCGACTTTTTTTGTGTACATCACCTGTTCAAACACCACCTTTTTAGAGTTTTATTCTTTCAGAAGCTTCCTCTTGGACGCTACTCGGAAATATTTTCCTTAAAAATAAGATTTGTAGTTATATTTTCCGAATATCCACAAAGATTTGGAAGATATCTCCAAAACCCATACCTTTGCACCCAGATTCAAACAACAAACAATTAAAAAGAATAAGACTATGAGTACAAAGAAGAATTATCGTTTTGAGACCCTCCAACTCCATGTAGGCCAGGAACAGGCAGACCCCGCAACCGATGCACGTGCTGTGCCCATCTACCAGACCACCAGTTATGTGTTTCACAACTCACAGCATGCCGCCGACCGCTTCGGACTTCGCGACGCAGGAAACATCTACGGTCGTCTGACCAACTCCACGCAGGGTGTTTTCGAAGACCGCGTAGCAGCCCTCGAAGGCGGCGTAGCAGGTCTTGCCGTAGCCAGCGGTGCAGCTGCCATCACCTACGCACTCCAAAACATTGTGCAGGCCGGTGACCATATTGTTGCTGCCGACAACCTCTATGGCGGTTCCTACAATCTGATTACGCACACCCTTTCTACCCAGGGCATCACCAACACCATCATCAACGTCAACGACCTCGAGGCCCTCGAAGCAGCTATCAAGCCCAACACAAAAGTAGTATATGCCGAGACCTTTGGGAACCCCAACAGCGACGTGCTCGACATTGAAGGAGTGGCAGCCGTAGCCCACAAGCATGGCATTCCCCTCATTGTGGACAACACCTTCGGCACCCCGTACCTGATTCGCCCCTTGGAACATGGCGCAGACATCGTGGTTCACTCTGCAACAAAATTCCTCGGCGGTCACGGCAGCAGCCTCGGCGGTGTCATCGTCGATGGCGGCAAGTTCGACTGGACAGCCAATCGCGACAAGTTCCCGACGCTCGCCCAGCCAGACCCGTCGTACCATGGTATTGTATTTGCCGATGCCGTAGGAGCAGCCGCCTATGTCACCCGCATCCGTGCCGTCATCCTGCGCGATACCGGTGCCACCATTTCGCCATTCAACGCATTCATTCTATTGCAAGGCGTAGAGACACTGAGCCTACGTGTAGAACGTCACGTGGCCAATACGCTAAAAGTGATCGACTTCCTGAAAAACCACCCCAAGGTGGCTAAGGTTAACCACCCTGCCCTGGAGAGCCACCACGACCACGCCTTATACAACAAATACTTCCCCAATGGTGGCGGTTCCATCTTCACGTTCGAGATCAAGGGCGGACAGGAAGAGGCATGGAAGTTCATCGACGCCCTTCAGATTTTCTCACTTCTGGCCAATGTTGCCGATGTAAAGAGTCTGGTGATTCACCCCTACACCACCACCCACTCCCAACTGTCACCCGAGGAACTGGCTGAGCAGAACATCACACCATCGACCATCCGCCTGAGTATCGGAACAGAGCATATAGACGACATCATCGACGACCTCTCACAGGCACTTGAACAGGTCTAACCAACTGATTCACAGCCCGTCCATCTACCGCATACCAAACGTTTGGTATATGAAATGCCATACAAATGTGATTGTGGTATTCGGAAAAAAGCAGTACCTTTGCATCGTGGTTATTTAATCACAGTAATTAGAATTATATTCAAACATTAAATAAGGTAAGGATTATGACAAAGATTGCAAAACAGCTGACCGAGCTCGTCGGCAACACCCCACTTCTTGAGCTCAACAAATATTCACAGGCAAATGGGCTCGAGAGCCCCGTTATTGCGAAAGTAGAGTTTTTCAACCCCGGTGGCAGCGTGAAGGATCGTATAGCACTGGCTATGATTGAGGATGCAGAGCAGAAAGGCATCCTGAAACCAGGGGCAACCATCATCGAACCCACCAGCGGAAATACAGGTGTAGGACTGGCACTGGTATCTGCCGTCAAAGGCTACCACCTAATCCTTACCATGCCTGAAACCATGAGTGTAGAACGCCGCAACCTTGTGAAAGCCTACGGCGCCGAGGTTCGCCTCACTTCTGGCAAAGACGGCATGCCAGGTGCCATCCGTGCTGCCGAAGAGCTCCGCGATGCCATCCCAGGCTCCGTCATCCTGCAACAGTTCGAGAACGCCGCCAACCCGGCAAAGCACTATGCCACCACGGGCCCGGAAATCTGGCGTGACACCGACGGCAAAGTTGACATCTTCGTCGGCGGTGTAGGCACCGGCGGCACTATCAGCGGCGTGGGCAAATACCTGAAGGAGCAGAATCCCGGTGTGAAGATTATTGCCGTGGAACCCAAATCATCACCCGTGCTCAATGGCGGGCAGAGCGGTCCTCACAAGATTCAGGGAATTGGCGCAGGTTTCATCCCCAAGACCTACGACGCCCAAGTGATTGACGAGGTATTCGACGTAGAGAACGACGATGCCATCCGCACTGGTCGTGAAGTAGCCCAGCAAGAGGGTCTGTTAGTAGGCATCAGCGCAGGCGCTGCCATCTATGCGGCCATTCAGGTTGCCAAACGTCCAGAGAACAAGGGGAAGAGGATTGTTGTTCTGTTGCCCGATACTGGCGAGCGTTACCTCTCTACCGTACTGTACGCTTTCGAGGATTACCCTCTATAATCAGCCATTGAACACTTCTTTTTACAAAGCGAAAGTCGTAACCACAGTTTTGTGGCTACGACTTTTCCTGTAATGGCGACTTTTTGTACTTTTTTAAGCAAATTTCTCATTTCACTTTTTTCATATCTCACGGGAAATTCGTACCTTTGCACCATTATTGCGAAACCATTTAAAATGACAGACGAACAAATGCAAGAAAACAACTATTCCGCGAGTAACATTCAAGTGCTCGAGGGACTTGAGGCCGTGCGCAAACGCCCGGCCATGTATATTGGAGACATCAGCGAAAAAGGTCTGCACCACTTGGTAAACGAGACGGTCGATAACTCTATCGACGAAGCTATGGCAGGCTACTGCACACACATCGAAGTAACCATTAACGAGGACAATTCCATAACCGTTCAGGACAATGGCCGCGGTATTCCCGTGGATGAGCATGAGAAGATGCACAAGTCAGCCCTTGAGGTTGTCATGACCGTGCTACATGCCGGTGGTAAGTTTGACAAGGGTTCCTACAAAGTATCCGGCGGTCTGCACGGTGTGGGTGTGAGCTGTGTCAACGCACTCTCCACACACATGATGTCACAGGTGTTCCGCAATGGACACATCTACCAGCAGGAGTACGAAAAGGGCAAGCCCCTCTACGATGTGAAGATAGTTGGCGACACCGACCGCACAGGTACACGCCAGCAGTTCTGGCCTGACGGCAGCATCTTCACCACTACAGAGTACAAATACGACATCATAGCCCGCCGTATGCGTGAACTGGCCTACTTGAATGCCGGCATCACCATCACGCTCAGCGATTTGCGTCCCGATGAGGAAGGCAACATACGCCAGCCCGAAGTGTTCCACGCCAAGGATGGTTTGAAGGAGTTTGTACGCTACGTTGACCGTCACCGCACGCACCTTGTCGATGACGTCATCTACCTGAAGACCGAGAAGCAAGGTATCCCCATTGAGGTCGCTGTGATGTACAACACAGACTACTCTGAGAATATCCACTCCTACGTCAACAACATCAACACCATCGAAGGCGGTACGCATCTGGCTGGTTTCCGTGCTGCACTCACCCGTACCCTGAAGA
>JAEEGG010002670.1_pt1 | contig 45685 bp, 37 predicted proteins | sample 9134161 | NCBI WGS metagenome assembly JAEEGG01 (sample SAMN16246543, study PRJNA631951) | gut metagenome | biome: gut microbiome; feature: rumen; material: CR-attached | host: Bos | place: Iran: Karaj | collected 2018-10 | reverse complement strand
ACTCTATCACGCAGGGACCTGCAATAAATATTGCCTTCTGACTCATATTTGCTTTGCAAAAATACGCATTTTATCTCAATCTGCCAAACATTTGGCAAGTTTTTTTATGCTTCATTGATGATGTGTATGTCTCTCTGTGGGAAAGGAATCTGTATATTATTCTTTTCGAGGGTGTCATAGACACATTTCAGGACATCGCTGATGACATACGATTTCTTAGGTGCTTCCGCCCAGACGAACAGTTTGAAATTGATGCTGGAATCAGCCATCTCCGAGACCACGCTCTTGACGGGTTTCTTTGGGTCCATCCATTGATGGTGCAGATTGTTGACGGCCTCCTCGATGATGGTCGTCACCTGTTTGAGGTTCGACCCGTAAGCCACGCCAAAGGGTACAACCGCCAGTACATAGCCATGGTTGCGTGTCAGGTTCTTGTAGTTGTTTTTAAACAGCTGCGCATTCTGGAAGGTGATCACCTCGCCATAGAGCGATTCGATCATGGTCGAGGTATAGCTGATGCTTTTCACCTTTCCCATCGTGTTGTCCACCTCTATCCAGTCGCCCGCTTTGATACGGCCAGCCATGAGCGATGCACCATAGTATATGTTTTCGATGATGTCCTTCGATGCGAAACCGATACCAGTGGAGAGACCGCCTGAGATGGCCAGCAGCCAGGAAACGCTGATATGCAGGTAGGCGAGGACAGCCAGCAGCCATATGCCCCAGATGATCAGTTGGATTACGTTTTTGCCCATCACGGTGCGGCTTTCTGCTGTTGTGGGGTCTTTTGCTTCAAAATGCAGGCGCATCAGGCTGAGCACGGTTTTCGAGATCCATCTGAACAGGAACCATGTGCTAATGACAACGGCCAGTTTTACCACGCTTACCTTGAGGTTTTCCTGGTCGATGAACTTGTCATTGAAGATGTCCCAGCACATATCGCTGAGGTTGAATACGTCGGCCGCCCAGTAGATGCTGATCATGACAGAACAGACGATAAGCACGGGCAGCACCACTTTGTGTGTGAAGGTATAGAGCCATGTCTGGGTGACAGGTCTTTTCGAGAAATTATGTTTTTCCTCGTACATCTTCAGGTAGTCTGAGATGCAGGTGATGGTCAGGATACAGGTGAGTTGCATGATCCACCAGATGAGCAGTTGTACGGCCAGGAGCGTATAGCCCGCCCAGGAACAGCATGCTGAGGCGATGAAGACCATCATTGACACGTAGGTGTAGAACATGTCGGAACGCGGGATGTTCCTGTTATATCGTCTGATACCGAACCACTGCCACAGCAGGCAGGCTATCAGCACCGGAGGGAAGATGAGGCTGACCAGTTCGCTGGGGATGAGGATGATACGGAAGGCGATTACCACGAAGCCGATGAGAAGCAGGGGTGCATAGATCTTAAATGCACTTCGTATCTGACTACCTTGGACACGCAGCAATAGCGAGATGAGGATGACGGCCTGTAGCCACAGGTATTCCACCAGCAGTCCGGAGGCCATGATGACAAAGTTCTGGTGGCTGTTGTATTGTATCAGTCCCATCAGGATGGCCAGTGTGATGGTGGTTGTGGCCCACATGATGGACGATCGTTTCTTCAGGAACTCTGTGGTATGGAATCTTCTGGGCATGAACCTGAATATGAGCATGTTGATGCCGATGGCTACGAGGGCGTAAAAAGCGATGGCTACGAAAAGGCCGAAGATCCAGTAGAGGTTCCAGTCGGAATGTTCTGTCGCCTTGTCGGTTGTGTACTTCTTTGTCACGATCTCCTTCATGTCCTGCCATTTCTCCTTGATGTTCCTCAGGATATCCAGGTAAGTATCGCCACCATTCACGAAGATACTGGTCTGTATGTCGTAGTATCGTTTCTGGGCATAGTCGTTCATGTGTTTTAGGCGCTGTTCCGTAGTGTTATAATAGCGGATATAGTCCTCCATCTGTTGGGAGTCTTCTTCCAGTGTGCGTTTGATGACCGTGGCGAGTGTCAGACAGACACTACGGTCTTTTATGGCCTGTGCTCCCATGATGTTCGTGGGCATGGCCTGCAGGCTGTTGATAAGGCTGTCGTAGCGTGCAATCTCACCACTGGTATTGTTGATAAATTCACGGAATGGTAACTGTTGTCGCTGGAAGCGCTGGTACTGTTCCGTGGCCTGATGACAGGCGTAGGTCAAGTCGAACAGGTATTCCTGTTTCTGGGAATAGAGCATGAGAGCGTTCTGGTTCGACTGTTTCATCGTCTGTGTCAGGTTTCTGAACACTTCCTGACTTTGTTTTCGTTGTTCATTACGTTGGTCGTTCAATTCCTGGTAATGCTTAGTCAGTTCTGCGCGCAGGATGACCAATGTCGAGTCGAGGTTTTTCTCCTTCAGCACGGCGCCGGCCTCACTGACCATGCCCAAAATCAGGGCCCATATGATGAATATTTTCTTCATTGTTTCGTATTTTGGTGCGCAAAGATAGTAAAAAAGCCAAAGAAAAAGTAAAAAAATGGATGTAAATGGTTTAGATTAACTTTTTTTTTATACTTTTGCGGCATGATACTGATAGCAGATAGTGGTAGTACGAAGACCGACTGGGCCTTGCAGTCGGCACCAGGCTCTTTAGAGCGCTTCCATACCCAGGGCATTAATCCTTTCCATCAGGACCGGACTGTCATCGTTGAGATTCTCCGTCGTGAACTCCTTCCGCAGCTGGATCCGGAAGCTATAAGTAATGTCTTCTTTTATGGTAGCGGCGTCCGTCCAGAGCAGGAACCTGTTATGATTTCCCTCTTACAAGAGGCGTTTCCTTATGCCAAGCAGATTGAAGCACATAGTGATTTGTTGGGTTCTGCACGTGCGCTCTGTGGTCATAACTATGGCATTGCCAGTATTTTAGGGACAGGCGCTAATTCTTGCCTTTATGATGGTGAGACGATTATTCAGAATACCCCGGCATTGGGCTATATTCTCGGTGATGAGGGTAGTGGCGGTGTCATGGGAAAGTTTTTCCTGCATGCGTTATATAAAGGCGTTTTGTCAGAAAATATCCGTTCTGAATTTGAGCAGGAATATGGTTTGACGATGTCGGATGTGATACAACGTGTTTACCGTGAGCCGATGCCGAATCGTTTTCTGGCATCGCTAGCCCCTTTCATTTATAGTCATTTGTCAGATGCGGTTGTATATCGTCTGGTTGTTGATAATTTCCGTGATTTCTTCCGTTATAACATCCGTCCCTATGGTCATCCGGAGATGGCTGTATCATTTGTGGGCAGTATTGCCTGGTATTTCCGTGACCAGTTGTCTGAGGCTGCTGCGGCAGAAGGTTTCCGTCTTGGGACTATCCTGCAGTCTCCAATTGAAGGTTTGATAAAGTATCACCAAAATTAAGCGTTATGAAACTGAAATGTCTTTTTTTATTAGCAGCGTTCTCTCTCGTAGCATGTGCCCAGACCAGTCCGTTCGTAACTGTCAGAGACGGTCATTTTGAAAAGGGTGGGAAACCTTATTATTATGTAGGGACCAACTTTTGGTATGGTGCCATTCTAGGCTCTGAGGGTCAAGGTGGCGATCGTGAGCGTCTGGTTAAGGAGTTGGACTACATGAAAGAAATCGGTATCGACAACTTGCGTATCCTTGTCGGGAGTGATGGTGAGCGAGGTGTGACCACTAAGGTGGAGCCAACACTGCAGATCCGGCCAGGGGTATACAATGATACGATTCTTGCCGGCCTCGACTATCTGTTGATGGAGATGGGCAAGCGGCAGATGGTGGCCGTCCTTTATCTTAACAATTCCTGGGAGTGGAGTGGGGGTTATGGTTTCTATCTGGAACATGCCGGTGAGGGTAAGCAACCCAGACCCAATGAAGACGGTTATCCAGCCTATATGAAGGCGATGAGCAAATATGCGACAAATAAAAAGGCGCACGAGCTATTTTATAATTATGTGCGTTTTATCCTTAGTCGTACCAATCGCTATACCGGTTTGAAATATACTGAAGATCCTGCTATTATGTCGTGGCAAATAGGGAATGAGCCACGTGCCTTCGACAAGGCTGTTCTCCCGGATTTCGAGCAGTGGCTGGCTGAGGCATCGGCCCTGATTCGTTCGTTGGATGCCAACCATCTGATTTCTGTGGGCAGTGAAGGTTCGTGGGGTTGTGAGAACGACTATGACAGTTATCGTCGCATCTGTGCCGATAAGAATATCGACTATTGCAATATCCATCTGTGGCCCTATAACTGGAGTTGGGCTCGTCAGGACCATCTGATAGAAGACCTTCCGAAGGCAAAGGCCAATACCAAGGACTATATTGACCGTCATTTGGAAATCTGTGCCAAACTTAACAAACCTCTTGTGATGGAGGAGTTCGGTTATCCCCGTGATGATTTCAAGTTTGCGCTCGGTACCCCCACCGAGGGTCGTGACAGATTCTATCAATATGTGTTCTCGCTTGTTGCCGACAATGCAAAACAAGGCGGTTATTTTGCTGGTTGTAATTTCTGGGGTTGGGGTGGTTTCGCAAAGCCGAGACATGAGCAACAGTGGCAGGTGGGCGATGACTATACAGGTGACCCGGCTCAGGAGCAACAAGGGTTGAATTCAGTGTTTTCTGGTGATGAATCGACCCTGCAAGTCATCAAATCACAGGTGAAGAAGATGGCAGAACTGCGTTAAATTAGTGTGTGTGTGCGGACACACTTTTTTCTTTGCAATATAATACGGTAAATGGTCAATAAAGTATTATTGACTTTAAAGAATTTTTTTGTATCTTTGCACCCAATAACTATCATAATCGATTGCTCAGATAGAAAATGAGGAAAATACTGATATTTCTTTTCGTAGTGATGTCCTCGCTTCGGGTGTCGGCTCAGATCCGTGGCAATAACGTTGTGGTGACAGTAGAGCCAAACCATCAAGACTGGCACTATAAGACCGGCGAGAAAGCTCAGTTCGTGGTGGAAGTGCGTAAGTCGGGGACACTGGTCAATGATGTCAGCATCGACTATGCTGCAGGTCCTGAGATGTATCAGAGTATCAGGAAGAGCCTAGTATTGAAGGATGGTACGCTGAAGCTGTCGGGTAGCATGAAACAGCCTGGTTTTTATCGGGTGGATGTGACGGCTCATGTGGATGGCAAGGACTATAAACAAGCCTGTGGTGTTGCTTTCTCACCTGAGATGCTGCAGCCGTCGACAGTGATGCCGGCAGATTTCTCCGATTTCTGGCAGAATGCCATTGCAGAGGCACGTAAGACCGACCTGAATCCTACCAAGCGGTTGTTGCCAGAGCGATGTACAAAGGATGTGAATGTCTATGAGGTGTCGTTTAATAATATCAAGGAAAACTGGCGCACATACGGTATTCTCTCTGTTCCGGTAAAGGAAGGGAAATATCCAGCCTTGTTGAGAGTTCCTGGCGCTGGTGTGCGGCCTTATGGCGGTGATATATGGACAGCCTCACAGGGGAGCATCACCCTTGAGATAGGTATCCACGGCATCTCGGTGACGATGGACCAGAAGGTCTACGACGATGTGTTCAATGGTGCTTTGATGAACTACTGGGAGTGGGGGATGGACAACCGGGAGAAGAGCTATTATTATCGGGTAGTATTAGGTTGTATCCGAGCCCTCGACTATATTGAACAATACACCCCGTGGAATGGTAAGGAGATGGGTGTGACAGGCAGTTCGCAAGGTGGATTCCTAACATTGGCAACGGCAGGCCTTGACAAACGCATTACCTATTATGCCCCTGTTCATGCCGCCCTTTGCGACCATACCAATTCATTGAAGGGTGTTGCCTGTGGTTGGCCGCACTATTTCTATCGTGGTGAGCGGGGAGAAGTGAGAGGTGAGAGCCATGAAGAAAGGCAGAAGATAGAGACATCGAGATATTATGATGGTATCAACTTCGCCCGTCTGATTACGGACAGGCAGAAAGGATGGTTCTCCTTCGGCTATAATGATGATGTCGTGCCTCCTACAACTGCTTGGGAAACCTATAATACCGTGAGTGGGCCCAAGCAGATCTCGCCCTATCAGCAGACCTGGCACTTCTGGTACCAGGAGCAGTGGGATGAGTGGGAAAACTGGTTGTTGGAACAAATGAAACTGAGATAATATGAAGAAGATTTTTGCAATGGCAGTGGGGTCGATGATGATCGTTGCCTGTACTGCGACCAAGCAAGCTGAGCCAGAGAAGACCGGGGCCCAACAGTTGATGGAGCGTTTGGACACACTCCGTCAAAAGGGTATCATGTACGGACATCAGGATGACCCGTTCTACGGTCTGACATGGGCGTATCAGCAGGATTCCAGCGACGTGAAGAATGTGTGTGGCGACAGGCCTGCTATATTGGGCGTAGAACTGGGTGGTATTGAGATGGGCGATGTGAAGAGCCTTGACAGCGTGCCTTTCACCAAGATTACCGAGGAAGTGATTAAGCACTATAACCGTGGTGGTATCATCACCATCAGCTGGCATCCGCGTAACCCAGTGACCACTATTGACGGTGGCGGACTGGCAGGACAGAAGTTCCCTGAGGGAACGGCCTGGGATGTGACAGACTCAGCAGTGGTGAAGAAAGTGCTGCCAGGAGGCGCATATCATGAGAAGTTCCAGACTTGGATGCAACGTCTCTCTGATTTCCTGTCAACGCTGAAGACCAGTGATGGAAAGCGGATTCCTTTGATGTTCCGTCCTTGGCATGAGAACTCAGGATCATGGTTCTGGTGGGGTGAGAAACTCTGTACTGTTGAAGAATATCAGGCTCTGTGGAACATGCTTCAGGACAAACTGAGGGCTGATGGTTTCGACAATATCGTCTGGGCCTATTCACCCGGTTGTCAGGATGACCTGACGGCAGAGCGTTTGCTTGACCGTTATCCTGGTGATGACCGTGTTGACATGATTGGTCTCGACGGCTATCAGTGGAATCCTGAGGAAAAAGATGCCTTTATCGCTCGTACGAAACAGAATCTGGAAGTGCTCTGTCAAGTGGCTCAGGCTCATGGGAAGATTCCCGCTTTAACGGAGTGCGGCATGAAAAACATGACTGAGCCGACATGGTGGACCTCCACTCTGCTGCCTGCCGTGGAGGCGTATCCCATCAGTTATATGCTCACTTGGCGCAACTACAAGGATGAGTGGTTCGGTCCGGCTCCCTCGAAACCCGACGCTCCCTATTTCGTGGCGTTCTATGAGAGTGAGAAGACATTGTTCCTGAACGATATAAAAGAGTAAAAACAGACTACGGTTTTCGCGAGTATGGCCAATTGGTAATTCGTGAGATTCGTACTAAAAAATGACTATAATGAGCAGTTTTGAAGAAAGAGTCGCAGCCTTGAAAGCCCACCATGAGGCCTTGTTGTCTAAGAAGAATAAACCTGTGGAGTGGGGCAACGGTATCTACGAGAAGTATCAAAATCCCGTGGTGACAGCTGAGCATATCCCTTTAGAATGGAAATACGACTTTAACGAGCACGACAATCCTTTCCTGATGCAGCGCATCATGTGTAACGGTGCTTTCAATGCCGGTGCCATTAAGTGGAACGGCAAGTATTGTCTGGTAGTCCGTGTTGAAGGTGCTGACAGAAAAAGTTACTTTGCTGTGGCAGAATCGCCTAACGGTATCGACAACTTCCGTTTCTGGGACGCGCCTATCACCATGCCCGACGATGTGATTCCTGCCACGAATGTCTATGATATGCGTATCACCCTGCATGAGGATGGCTGGATTTATGGCGTGTTCTGTGCTGAGCGTCATGACGATTCTCAGCCAGGTAACCTCTCTGCTGCTACTGCTACGGCAGGCATTGCCCGTACCAAAGACCTGAAAACCTGGGAGCGCCTGCCTGACCTGAAGACGAAGAGTCAGCAGCGTAACGTAGTGCTGCATCCGGAATTCGTAAATGGAAAATATGCTTTCTATACCCGTCCTCAGGATGGTTTCATCGATACCGGTTCAGGTGGTGGTATCGGTTGGGCTCTTGTTGATGACATCACCCGTGCAGAGGTGAAAGAGGAGAAGATCATCAATGCCCGTCACTATCATACCATTACCGAGGTAAAGAACGGTGAGGGTCCTCATCCCATCAAGACTAAGAAAGGCTGGTTGCATCTGGCTCATGGTGTGCGTGGCACTGCCGATGGCTTACGTTATGTATTATATATGTATATGACGTCGTTGGACGATCCGACGAAGGTAATCGCCCAGCCCGGTGGCTATTTCCTGGTGCCCGAGGGAAACGAGTATCTGGGTGATGTGATGAATGTGGCCTTTTCTAACGGTTGGATAGCCGATGAAGATGGCAAGGTGTTCATTTACTATGCCTCTGCTGATACTCGTCTGCATGTGGCAACCTCAACTATCGACAAGCTTATAGATTATTGTATGAATACGCCTCAGGACGGTCTGTATACTGCTGCCAGCGTAAGAACTATTAATCAACTGATTCAGAAAAACAAAAACAACAATAATTATGGTAAAAACTAAATTCATCGAAAAGATCGGCTATGGCTTTGGCGATATGTCATCGTCGATGTTCTGGAAGATTTTCTCTTATTATCTCCCGTTCTTCTATTCTAATATCTTTGGCCTAAATCTTGTGGACGCTGGTGTCCTGGTGCTCGTGACTCGTATCTGGGATGCCGTCTCGGACCCGATGATGGGTATCATTGCCGACCGCACGAACACAAAATGGGGAAAATATCGTCCCTACCTGTTGTGGGTTGCTCCTTTCTTCAGTATTTGTGGTATCTTATTGTTTACCACGCCAGACTGGGCGTATGGAGCCAAATTGATATGGGCCTATGTGACCTATATCATGATGATGACGGTCTATACGGGTATCAATGTGCCCTATGGTGCCATGTTGGGTGTAATGACTGACGATCCCAATGAGAAAACCGTGTTCTCGTCGTTCCGTATGTTCTTTGCCTATGGCGGTTCGTTTATCTCGCTCTTCCTCTGGGAGCCCCTCACCAATATGTTTGGCGGCTATAATTCAGCAAGTGGATGGTTTTGGGCAATGGTGACGATTGCAACGGCTTGTTTTGTGATGTTTATTATCTGTTTCGTGCTCACTAGGGAACACCTGAAGACCGTGTCGACCGTCAGTATCGGTGATGACTTTGCCTCGTTGTTGAGAAACAAGCCCTGGTGGTTGCTCATTGGTGCAGCTCTGTGCTCCAACCTCTTTAATACTGTCCGTGGTGCGACGGTGGCCTATTTCTTCGTGGATATTATCGGTGCCGATGTCTATCTGAGTTTCATGGGCATGGCTTTCCTTTTCTATGCCGGTCTTTTCCTGGGTATCGGCGAGGTGTCGAATATGGTGGGTGTGGCTCTCTGTGTGCCTATTGCCAATAAACTGGGTAAGAAAACCACCTTTATCCTAGTCAACGCGATGCTGCTGGTGACCAGTGTGCTGTTCTTCTTCATCCCCACGACGCCTTCCGGTTTCTGGATGATGCTGATCTTCCAGGTGATTATCTCAATTTTCACTGGTGTGATGTCACCATTGATCTGGAGTATGTATGCTGATGTGAGCGACTATGCAGAGTTGGAGTTCCGCACTGCTTCTACTGGTCTGATTTTCTCGTCAGCCTCGATGGCTCAGAAGTTCGGTGGTGCCATTGGTGGTGCTGCTGTCCTCTGGTTGCTTTCAGGTTTCGGTTATATTACTGATACGACAGCGGTTTCGGCAGGTGTGGTACAGCCTGAGAGTGCACTCATGGCCTTGCGTTGGCTGATGAGTTTTATTCCTGCTGCTGTTGCTGCATTGGCAGTGATTGTCGTTTGGTTCTATCCGCTGACTACCAAGCGCGTGGAGGAAATCAGTGACAAGCTTAAGTCAATGCGTGAGATCGAAGAATAAATATCATAAATCCCATATATATGGTTGATGCCTATAAAATGAAAGCAGAGATGCAGGATGTCCTGAAGAAGAACATCCTGCACTTTTGGATGACTCAGATGGTTGACGAGGAGCATGGTGGTTTCTATGGTCGTATGGATCATAGCGGAACACTCCATCCCGATGCCGAAAAGGGGGCTATTCTCAATGCCCGTATCCTATGGTCGTTTTCCGCGGCCTATCGTGTGCTTGGGAATCCTGAGTACCTGGCGATGGCCACACGGGCCAAGGATTATATCATCGACCATTTTATAGATCCAGAGTATGGAGGAATCTACTGGAGCGTAGACTACAAAGGTCAGCCCCTCGATACCAAGAAGCAGTTCTATGCCATCGGTTTCGCTATCTATGGTCTAACGGAATATGCCAGGGCTACAGGCGACAGAGAGGCCTTGGACTATGCCCTGCAACTCTATGACTGCATAGAGGAACACGCCTTCGACAGGGTGCATAATGGCTATATTGAGGCTTGTACGAGAGCGTGGGGAAAGATTGAGGACATGCGTTTGTCGGAGCTCGACGCCAACTATCCCAAATCACAGAATACCCATCTGCATATTATCGAACCCTATACCAATTTGCTGCGATGTCTGAAAGAGTTGCATGCCCAGGAGTCGTGCGACTATGTACCAGTTTTGGGATCTGTATTGCCTATTGGTATTACCATCCCTGTGGAGACCATTGTGGCTGTAGAGACTTCTCTGCGCAATTTGATAGATATCTTTACGGAAAAGATCCTGAATCCTGAGACTTGTCATCTGGACCTCTTCTTCGAGATGGACTGGACGCGTGGGGCAGGGCATCTGGAGAGCTATGGCCACGATATCGAGTGCTCCTGGCTCATGCATGAGGCCGCATTGGTGCTTGGTGATAAAAAGGTTCTTGCAAAAGTAGAGCCGATTGTCCGCAAGGTGGCAAAGGCCTCAGAGAAAGGGTTGCGTCCTGATGGCTCCTTGATTCATGAGGCCAATCTCGATACCGGTCATGTGGATGATGATCTTCATTGGTGGGTACAAGCTGAGAATGTCGTGGGATGTTTTAATCTCTATCAGTATTTTGGCGATGAATCAGCTTTGGAGAAGGCTGTCAGGTGCTGGGATTATATCAAGTCGCAACTCATTGATTTTGAACATGGTGAGTGGTATTGGAGTCGTCATTCCGATGGCTCACTGAATACGTCAGATGACAAGGCAGGCTTTTGGAAATGTCCCTATCACAACAGTCGCATGTGCCTGGAAATCATTGAGCGGATAACGGCTGGAAGTTAAAATACCTGGGAATTAACATTTATTATATAATAATAAATAAATATTCCACTTATTTACAAATTTTATTTGTACCTTTGCAGCACGAAAGCTGTGAAGCTACAAATTGTAGACGTGTAACTGCTTGAAAACGAGAACAATATTGTTATAATTATATATTAATTTTATGAACTTTACTTTGTTAATTACCGTCTTGTTGACGGCTATTACATTGGTGGTGGCGGCTTATATCATAGCCAAGCTGATTGGACCTCGGTCCTACGCGAAGGTGAAGGGAGAACCGTATGAGAGTGGTATCCCCACGCGAGGCACCTCGTGGTTGCCCATTACCGTGGGATTCTACCTCTTTGCCATCTTGTTCCTCATGTTTGATGTGGAAACGGTGTTTCTGTATCCGTGGGCAGTCGTAGTGAAGGATTTCGGTGCGCTGGCATTGCTGAGCATTGGCTTCTTCCTGGTAGTTCTGGTATTAGGCTTGGCATATGCCTGGCGGAAAGGAGACTTGGAATGGAAGTAAGAAAGCCGCACATCAAGAGTATTCCCTACGAGGAATGGAATGATAATGCCTCGTTGGAGAAGATCATTGACGAGCTCCATGAGGGCGGTGTCAATGTGATTACAGGTTCACTCGACCAGTTGATTAACTGGGGTCGAAGCAATTCCCTCTGGTCGCTGACTTTCGCTACTTCATGTTGTGGTATCGAGTTTATGGCATGTGGTTGTTCACGCTACGACTTTGCCCGTTTCGGTTTTGAGGTGACACGTAACTCACCTCGTCAGGCCGACCTGATTATGTGTGCTGGTACCATTACCCACAAGATGGCTCCAGCCCTGAAGCGTCTGTACGACGAGATGGCTGAGCCGAAGTATGTGATTGCCGTAGGTGGCTGTGCTATTAGCGGTGGTCCGTTTAAGTCAAGCTACCATGTAGTGAAGGGTATCGAGGAGATTGTGCCCGTCGATGTGTTTATCCCTGGCTGTCCCCCACGTCCGGAGGCTATCATGTATGGCATGATGCAGCTGCAGCGTAAGGTGAAGATTGAGAAGTTCTTCGGTGGTGCCAATCACAAGCAGACCGCTGAGGAGGCTGCACTTGGTGTCTCTAATGAGGAGTTGACCTTCCGCTCAAAGCATGGTGACCATCGTCGTGAACCGATTGTGGTAACCGATGTTCCTCAGGCGTTTGTTGAAGAGATAAAGTCTGCTCAGGCGGAGACTAAAGTAGAGGAGGAGAAGGCATGAGGTTAGATTTTCTATCATTCGATTTTGACAAGTTCGCACAGGAGATGCAGAACTTGAAGGATAAGAAAGGTTTCGACTTTTTGGTGACCATCGTCGGTGAGGACTTCGGTGCCGAGGAAGGTCTTGGCTGTATCTATATCCTCGAAAATACCAAGACTCACGAGCGCTGCTCAGTGAAGATGATTGCCAAGACGCAGGCCTGTGGCGATGGCGTCGCTTCTAATGGTACTGGTGAGACCGACGGTCAGTTGCTGGCTTATATCCCAACTGTTTCAAACCTCTGGCGCGTGGCTGAACTGCTGGAGCGTGAGGTCTATGACTTCTATGGTATCGTGTTCCTCGGCCACAAGGATATGCGTCGTCTGTTTCTGCGTAGCGACTTCAAGGGCTATCCCTTCCGTAAGGACTGGCAGTTTAACGATGCCTATACGCTTGAGGATGATGTCGAGCCTGACTATGGCCTGGAATATTACCTTGACAAGGATGGTAACCTCCAGTCGAAGCAGAACAAACTATTTGGTCCTGATGACTATGTTATCAACATCGGTCCTCAGCACCCAGCAACTCACGGTGTGCTCCGTTTGCAGACCGTGCTGAATGGTGAGACAGTGAAGCATATCTATCCGCATCTTGGTTATATCCACCGCGCGATTGAGAAGATGTGGGAAGGAATGACCTATCCCCAGACACTGGCTTTGACCGACCGTCTGAACTATCTGGGTGCTATGCAGCATCGTCATGCTTTGGTCGGTGTGATCGAAGAGGCGATGGAGGTTGAGTTGACTGATCGCATCAAGTACATCCGTACGATTATGGATGAGCTTCAGCGTCTCGACTCCCATCTGCTCTATGTGTCTTGCGTGGCTCAGGACTTGGGTGCCCTGACCGCATTCCTTTATGGTATGCGTGACCGTGAGCATGTGCTGAACTGTATGGAGGAGACCACTGGTGGTCGACTGATTCAGAACTATTACAGAATTGGTGGTCTGCAGGATGATATTGATCCTAACTTTGTGAAGAACGTGAAGGATCTGGTAAAATATCTGCGTCCGATGATTCAGGAGTATCTGGATGTGTTTGGCGATAATGTCATCACTCATAACCGTCTTGAAAACTGCGGTCCGATGAGTCTCGAGGATTGTATCAACTACGCTGTGACCGGTCCTGCCGGTCGTGCTTCTGGTTGGAAAAACGATGTACGTAAAAACCATCCGTACGACATGTACGACAAGGTGGAGTGGGAGCAGTGCACACTCAGTGGCTGCGACTCTATGGACCGCTATATGGTTCATATCAACGAGATGTACCAGAGCCTGAACATCATCGAACAGCTGATAGACAACATCCCGGAAGGTGACTTCTACGTGAAGCAGAAACCTATCATCAAGTGCCCTGAGGGACAGTGGTACTTCTCTGTCGAAGGTGTGGCTGGTGAGTTTGGCGTTTATCTCGACTCTCGTGGCGACAAGAGCCCCTATCGTATGAAGATGCGTCCGATGGGCCTCTCGCTGGTAGGTGCTTTCGACCGGATGCTCCGTGGTCAGAAGATTGCAGACTTAATCGCTACTTGTGCTGCTATTGACGTTGTAATTCCTGATATTGACAGATAAAAGCGAAGAATTATGTTTGATTTTAGTATTGTTACACAATGGTTCGACGCTCTCCTTCGCGAGACACTCGGTTTAGGAGATTTTCTGTCGATATTGATTGAGTGCGTGCTGGTGGGAGTCGCTATTCTTGGCGGCTATGCCTTGCTGGCCATCGTACTGATATTTATGGAGCGTAAGGTGTGTGCTTACTTCCAGTGCCGTCTTGGCCCGATGCGAGTCGGTTACTGGGGCTTGCTGCAGGTGTTTGCTGACGTGTTCAAGATGCTCATCAAAGAGATCTTCATCGTCGACAAGGCCGATAAGCTGCTCTATCTCGTTGCTCCTCTCTTGGTGATTATCGGAAGTGTGGGTGCCTTCTCGTTCCTGCCTTGGAACAATGGTGCCACGATTCTCGATTTCAATGTGGGCGTGTTCCTGCTCACCGCCATCTCTTCGATTGGTGTGGTAGGTATCTTCCTCGCAGGTTGGGGTTCCAACAACAAGTACTCTGTGGTTTCGGCCATGCGTGGTGCTGTGCAGATGATTTCCTATGAGATGTCGCTCTGCCTCTGTCTCATCACGGCTGTGATCCTGACCGGTACGATGCAGATGTCTGGTATCGTGGAGGCACAGACCGGTCCTTGGAAGTGGTTGATCTTCCAGGGTCATATCCCTGCCATCATCGCCTTCGTGGTGTTCCTCATCGCAGGAAATGCTGAGGCCAACCGTGGCCCGTTTGATATGGCTGAGGCTGAGAGTGAGTTGACTGCCGGACACCATACGGAGTATTCTGGTATGGGCTTCGGCTTCTTCTACCTCGCTGAGTTCCTCAATCTGTTTATCATCGCAGGTATCGCTGCTACAGTGTTCCTCGGTGGCTGGGCTCCCGTGAACATCGGCATTGCAGCCTTCGATCAGGTGATGAACTATATCCCAGGCATCGTCTGGTTCTTGGGCAAGGCTTTCTTCCTGGTTTGGATCCTGATGTGGATTAAGTGGACGTTCCCCCGTCTGCGTATCGACCAGATTCTGAAGTTGGAGTGGAAGTATCTCATGCCGCTGGCACTGCTCAATCTGGTGATAATGACTGTAGTGGTCGCCCTTGGTATATATATTAAATAAGGTATAGCAATGGAAGATAACAAAACATATTTTGGAGAAATCGGGCATGGCCTGAAGACTTTGGCTACTGGCATGAAGATCACCTGGAAGGAATACTTCAAGGACTTCTTTACCAACAAGTCGACAGAGCAGTATCCCGAGAACCGCAAGACCACACTCCATGTGTCTAAGCGTCATCGTGGTCGCTTGGTATTCAAGCGCAACGAAGACGGCAGCTACAAGTGTACGGCTTGCACATTGTGCGAGAAGGCCTGTCCGAACGGAACCATCAAGATTACAGCCCACATGGCCGAGGATCCTGAGACAGGCAAGAAAAAGAAGGTGCTCGACGATTATGCGTACGATCTGGGCGACTGTATGTTCTGCCAGCTCTGTACCAATGCCTGCAACTTCGACGCCATCGAGTTTACGAATGACTTTGAGAATGCTGTGTTCGATCGCAGTAAGCTGGTGCTCCACCTGAACGAGGAAGTCTATCAGGGTGGTTCACTGCCTAACCTGATTGAAGGTGGCGCTCCTTTCGAAGTCGGTAAGTTTAACACTAAAACGAAGTAACGCAATATGGCAAATTCAATCATGTTTGTAATTCTTGCAGTTGTCATACTTGGTTCAGCCATATTGTGTGTGACGACGACAAAGATCATGCGAGCCGCAACGTTCCTGTTGTTTGTGCTCTTCGGTGTGGCAGGTCTTTATTTCCTGCTCGACTATACGTTCTTAGGCGCAGCCCAGATCTCCATCTATGCCGGTGGTGTGACGATGCTTTATGTGTTCGCCATCCAGCTGGTGGGCAAGCGTTCTCTTCAGGGACTCGTTGAAAGGGTCAAGGGCAGCCGTGTCATCTTCGGAGCGATTCTCGCGCTGATAGGTTTGGTGACCGTCTGCTTCGTCTTGCTCAAGAATGAGTTCTTATTCGCAGCTGCAAACCAGCCTGATGTAGAGGTGCCGATGAATGTCATCGGTCATGCACTCGTTGGTGCCGACAGATTCCAGTATGTGCTCCCCTTTGAGTTCATCTCGCTGTTCCTGTTGGCTTGTATCATTGGTGGATTGGCAATCGCTAGAAAGGAGGAGAAGTAAGTTATGGTACCTGTAGAATTCTATTTTGTGCTGAGCGCACTTCTATTCTTTATCGGTGTGTATGGCTTCATCAGCCGTCGTAACCTGATTGCGATGCTCATCTCCGTAGAGCTGATCCTGAATGCTGTGGAGATTAACTTCGCAGCCTTCAACCGTCTGTTGTTCCCCGGCCAGTTCGAGGGTTTCTTTATGTCACTCTTCGGTATTGGCGTGGCTGCTGCTGAGACGGCTGTTGCCATTGCGATCATCATCAATGTGTATCGCAACTTCAACAGCGACAATGTGGATAGTATTCAGAATATGAAACGATAAACAGTTAAGGATTATGTTTAGTTACACGATATTTATCATGCTGCTGCCGCTGCTGTCGTTCATTATTCTGGGACTGGCTGGCATGAAGATGCAGCATAAGGTGGCCGGACTGATCGGCACCTGTTCACTGGGCATCGTCACGATACTCTCTTACCTCTGCGCCTTCCAGTATTTCGGTGCTGACCGCGTGGACGGCGTCTATCAGACGTTTGTGCCCTATAATTTCACATGGTTGCCTTTGGGCAATCTGCATTTTGACCTCGGTATTCTGTTGGATCCTATCAGCGTCGTCATGCTGATTGTGATCTCGACGGTATCGCTGATGGTTCATATCTACTCATTCGGCTATATGCACGGCGAGAAGGGTTTCCAGCGTTACTACGCTTTCCTGAGCCTCTTCACGATGTCGATGCTGGGTTTGGTACTGGCCACCAACATCTTCCAGATGTATATGTTCTGGGAGCTTGTGGGTGTCAGCTCTTACCTGCTCATTGGTTTCTACTATCCTTTGAAGCCTGCCATCGCCGCCTCTAAGAAGGCATTCATTGTGACCCGTTTTGCGGATATGTTCTTCCTCATCGGTATCCTGACCTTCGGCTACTTCGTTGATTCGTTCAGCTTCTCGTTTGCCGGGGATATCGTGATGGGACAGGGTACAACGCCTTTCATCGAGGGTAACATCGCCAAGGCTGTGGCTGCTGGTGGCTTCATCATTCCTACCGCACTGGTGCTGATGTTCATTGGTGGTGCCGGTAAGTCTGCCATGTTCCCGTTGCACATCTGGTTGCCCGATGCTATGGAAGGTCCGACACCTGTCAGTGCCCTTATCCATGCTGCTACGATGGTGGTGGCTGGTGTGTTCCAGATCGCCCGTATGTTCCCCTTGTGGATTCAGTATGCGCCTGAGGCCATGTCAATTGTGGTCTGGGTGGGTGTGTTCACCGCTTTCTATGCGGCTGCTGTGGCTTGTGCCCAGAGCGATATCAAGCGTGTACTCGCCTTCTCTACGATCTCTCAGATAGCCTTTATGATGGTGGCACTGGGCGTATCGTTGCCCGGTCATCATGGTGCTGTCATGGATAATCACGCTCAACTGGGTTATATGGCTGGTATGTTCCATCTGTTCACCCACGCTATGTTCAAGGCATGCTTGTTCTTGGGTGCCGGTTGTATCATTCACGCTGTCCACTCGAACGAGATGGCCCTGATGGGAGGTCTGCGCAAGTATATGCCGATCACGCACATCACCTTCCTCTTCTCTTGTCTGGCCATTGCGGGAATTCCATTCTTCTCTGGTTTCAGCTCGAAGGATGAGATCATCACCGCCTGCATGCAGTACAGTCCTGTGGTTGGTTGGATCATGACGGGTATCGCTGCTATGACCGCCTTCTACATGTTCCGTCTGTACTACGGCATCTTCTGGGGTACGGAGAATGTGGAGGCCCACGAGCACCACACGCCCCATGAGGCTCCGTTGACGATGACCATTCCTCTGATTGTGTTGACAGCCATTACGCTCATCGTGGGTATCTACTCTACGCTGGGTGGTTTCCTCGGATGGGGCGGCTCGTTCGGTAGCTATGTTTCTGCCGAGGGTACCGACTATACCATCCACTTCAACACGCAGATAGCATTGACCTCTACTATTATTGCCATCCTGAGCATCTGTCTCGCCACCTATATCTATAAGGGTGAGAGTCAGCCTATTGCCGACCGCTTGTACAAGACGTTCCCCAAGTTGCATCGTGCAGCCTACAAGCGTTTCTATCAGGACGAGATCTGGCAGTATGTTACTCATCGCATCATCTTCCGTTGCGTCAGCACACCGATTGCCTGGTTCGACCGTCATATCGTTGATGGCACGTTCAACTTCATGGCTTGGGGTGCCAACGAGGCTGGTGAGTCTATCCGAAGTTGGCAGAATGGCGATGTCCGCCAGTATGCCGTCTGGTTCCTCACAGGCACCGTTGCTTTAACGTTGATTCTGTTATGCATCTAAAAGGAATGGAAAGGAAGTTAACAGGAAGTTATGCGGCATTCTGCCGCGAAGTTAAAAGGACGATACTCTGTTGCGCGATTATCCGCGACAAAGGTAATGTCCCTTTTACTTCCCTTTAACTTCTCTATAACTTCCCTTTAACTTCAAAAGAAAAGAATTATGAGTATATTAAGTATATTTGTTCTGATTCCCGCCCTGATGCTGTTGGGATTGTGGCTTGCCAAGAATCTCAATCAGGTGCGTGGTGTGATGGTAACGGGAGCTTCGTGTCTGCTGGCCCTCTCTATCTGGTTGACCATCTATTTTGTCCAGCAGCGTGCGGCTGGTAATACCGCTGAGATGCTGCTTACCTATAGTGTACCCTGGTTCAAACCGTTGAACATCGCCTATTCGGTAGGTGTCGATGGTATCTCTGTGGTGATGCTGCTGTTGTCTAGCATCATCGTGTTCACCGGTACATTTGCCTCTTGGCAGCTGAAGCCGCTCACCAAGGAGTATTTCCTCTGGTTCACCCTGTTGTCAACGGGTGTATTCGGTTTCTTTATCTCTACCGACCTGTTTACGATGTTCATGTTCTACGAGGTGGCGCTGATCCCGATGTATCTGCTGATTGGTGTCTGGGGTTCCGGTCATAAGGAGTACTCAGCCATGAAGCTGACACTGATGCTGATGGGAGGTTCGGCTCTGTTGATCCTCGGACTGCTGGGTATCTATTTCTTCAACGGCCAGTATAGTGGCAACTACACATTCGAGCTGACCACGATTGCTGCCAATCACGCTATCCCTGCTGATATCCAGAATATCTTCTTCCCCTTCATCTTCATCGGATTCGGTGTGCTGGGAGCTCTGTTCCCGTTCCACACATGGTCTCCCGACGGTCATGCTTCTGCGCCTACCGCCGTGTCGATGCTCCATGCTGGTGTGCTGATGAAGTTGGGAGGTTATGGCTGTTTCCGCGTCGCTATGTATCTGTTGCCTGATGCTGCTCAGGATCTCGCGTGGATCTTCCTGATCCTGACAACGATCTCTGTGGTCTATGGTGCTTTGAGTGCATGCGTACAGACCGACCTGAAGTATATTAATGCCTACTCGTCAGTGTCTCACTGCGGACTGGTGCTCTTCGCCCTCCTGATGATGAGTCAGACGGCTGTGACAGGTGCCATCCTGCAGATGTTGTCTCACGGTTTGATGACGGCCCTCTTCTTTGCCCTGATTGGTATGATCTATGGTCGTACACATACCCGTGATATCCGTGAGTTGGCTGGTCTGATGAAGATCATGCCATTCCTGGCTGTGGGCTATGTGATTGCTGGTCTTGCTAACCTCGGTCTGCCCGGATTCTCTGGCTTCATTGCTGAGATGACCATCTTCGTGGGTGCTTTCGGTGCCGAGCCTCTGAGTGGCGACCCGAATTCAAGCTTCCGCATGGTGGCCACGATCATTGCCTGTACGTCGATTGTCGTTACGGCAGTCTACATCCTGCGTGTGGTTGGTAAGATCCTCTATGGCGAGGTGGAGAACAAACACTTCCTCGAGCTCACCGATGCTACATGGGATGAGCGCGTGGCTGTGATCTGCCTGATTTTCTGCGTGGCCGGTCTGGGTTGTATGCCGTTCTTCTTCAGCGACATGATCTCTCCCGCTGCTGGAACGATTCTTCAGTCAATTGGTGTGATGTAAAAGGTAAAAAGGTAAAAAAGTAAAAGGTAAATAGATATGAATTATAGTGAATTCTTGAAAATGATACCTGAGGCCTTCTTGGTACTCGCACTGATTGTGGTATTCTTTGGTGATTTCTGCCTGCACAAGAGTGAGAAGAAGAATGCTGTGCTGAGCAAACTGACTAGTTTGCTGTTGCTGGCACAGATCTTCGTCAGCCTCTATGCTGAGCCGGAGAATGCTTTTGGCGGTCTCTATGTGGTATCGCCCGCCGTGAATGTGATGAAGACCATTCTGGCCTTTGGAACGCTGATTGTCGTCATCATGGCCCAGCCCTGGCTGGAAACTGAGAAGATGCTGCATCTGCAGGGTGAGTTCTATATGTTGGTACTCTCCACGTTGCTCGGTATGTATGTGATGATGTCTTCAGGCAACTTCATGCTGTTCTTCCTCGGATTGGAGATGGCCTCCGTGCCGATGGCCTGTTTGGTGGCTTTCGACAAGTGGAAGCAGAACTCTGCTGAGGGTGCTGCGAAGTATATCCTCACCGCGACATTCTCCAGTGGCGTGATGCTCTACGGCATATCATTCATCTATGCCGCTACGGGTACGCTCTATTTCGATGGTGTCTATAACGGCCTTGCTGATCAGTCACCGCTGGCCATCATGGGTCTTGTGTTCTTCTTCAGCGGACTTGGCTTTAAGATCTCGCTCGTGCCCTTCCACTTCTGGACGGCTGATACCTATCAGGGTGCGCCCACGCCTGTGACGGGTTACCTGAGCGTTATTTCGAAGGGTGCTGCCGCCCTCACGCTGGCTATCATCCTGATTAAGGTGTTCCAGCCGATGGTGGAATATTGGGAGTATCTGCTCGATATCGTGATAGTATTGTCAATCACTGTGGCCAACCTCTTCGCCATCCGTCAGTCGGAGCTCAAGCGCTTCATGGCGTTCAGCTCTATTTCGCAGGCTGGCTATATCATGCTCGCCGTGCTTTGCAACGGTAGTACGGGTGTGGCTGCGCTGACCTATTATGTATTGGTTTACATTGTGGCCAATATGGCAGTCTTCACCGTGATCAACGTGGTGGAGCAGAAGAATGGTGGTCGCACGGACATGGCTGCTTACAACGGTTTCTATCAGACCAACCCCAAGCTCTCGTTCCTCATGACGCTGGCTCTGTTCTCGTTGGCTGGTATTCCCCCATTTGCAGGAATGTTCTCGAAGTTCTTCGTGTTCATGGCCGCTGCCCAGCAGGGTAGTTTTGCTGCCTACTTCGTGGTGTTCATTGCTTTGATCAACACGGTGGTGTCACTCTACTACTATCTGTTGATCGTCAAGGCCATGTATATCACCAAGACTGACAGTCCGCTGCCTACCTTCCAGAGCGATGCCAATACCAAGATTGCCTTGGCAGTATGCACGGCTGGTGTGGCCCTCTTCGGTATCGTCTCCTGCATCTACGAGTGGATCGCCGCTGCTGGCATCTAAAGCGATAGATAATTAAATCAAGAGGGACAATCCTTTTTGTCGGAAAAGACGAGAAAAGGATTGTCCTTCTTTTTGTTACTATAACATTGTAGAGGAGAAACGGAATAGCGTTCAACTCTTGACGAATCCCTTGTTGCGCCATTTGCCAGAGCGCCAGCGGCGTAGGAGAATCACCCCTCGGATGTTCTCATCGAGGGCAAAGCCTATCCACATGCCGATGAGTCCGTAGCCAAGGGGAATGCCCAAGACATAGCTCAGCCCCACGGCAATGGTCCATTGGAAGATGATGCCGACGACGAAGGGATAGATGATGTCGCCTGTAGCACGCAGGGTGCTGCCCGCAAAGATGTTCGAGGTGCGGCCTATTTCCAGGAACCAGTCAACGATGAGCACCCATACACCCATGGCGATGATGTCCGGATTATCGGTGAAGGCATTGAGGATTGTGCGACCTGAGAGTGCGAGCAAGGCAGAGCCGGTGAGTGTGATGATCATCGACCAGCGGAAGAAGTAATTGCCGAGGATATAGGCCGCCTGGTTTCTTCGCTGACCCACGAGATGCCCCACGAGGATGTCGCCGCCCTGCGTGATGCTGAGGCAGAAGAGATAGACGAACATTATCATGTTGTGGCAGTAGGTTCGCGTGGCCAGTGCCTCGTTGCTGATCTGGTTGATGAAGTAGGTGATGACCACCTGCGACAGACAGTAGCTGATGTTCTCGCTCATGGCGGGGATGCCGATTTTCAGCAGATAGCGCAGCTCCTGCCAAGGAATAGGACGGAAATAACTGAGCGGAAAGCGGGGGATATGTACCTTGAAATGAATGGCACAGAGCAATACAGCGGCGATGGCTCGGCTGACGGCTGTGGCGATGGCTGCACCCTCGACACCCAGTTGCGGACAGCCCCAACGTCCGAAGATGAGGGCATAGTTGCCAAGGATATTCAGCACGTTGACAATGCCTGTGACCACCATTGGATAGACCACCTTGTCGGCACTGCGTAGTGAGGCTGAGAAGGTCAGCGACAAAGCCTGGAAGAACGATAGTGCTCCCGTCAGCTTCAGGTATATCAGTCCGTCGCCCATCAGTTCTGGTCGCAAGCCCATCAGTTGCAGCAACGGCTCGGCATAGAGGAAGAGTAGGGCGCTGACGCTCAGGCCGAGCATCAGATTGACCACGAGTGCCATACCCACTACCTGTACGAGCCTCTTTCTCAGTCCTGCTCCGATGTATTGGGCGCAGAGGATGGCCGCACCCATCGAGAAAAACTGATAGACGAGAAACACGAGCGACATGAGCTGGTTGTCGAGACCCACTGCTGCCACACTATTGTCGCTGTAGCGGCTGAGCATCACAGTGTCAACGGCACCCAGCAGCATGACGAGTGCCATCTCGATGAATACCGGGATGGTGAGCACTTTCAACTGTCGCTTCAGGGAGTGTTCTGGCATGTTTCGTGTTGTCGTTTTGAATTTGGATGCAAAGTTAATCATTTCTTCGAGAAAGTTTGGAACTTTCAGCATTTTTGTGTATATTTGCCACAGAAAAGATGATATAATAGACTTAAAACAAGATGACTAAACATTCATTACTCAGAATCGGGCTCTGTCTGGTGGCTTTCATGCTTTTGCCATCGTCTATGTGGGCCAAGCACGACCATTTCAAGGTCTCAGTTTATGTACGTGCTGCCGAGGTGCAGAAGATGAAGGATCAGGCGTGGCTTGAATCTTCGTGGAAGACCATCTCCGAACAGTTGGATGTGGACAAAATCTATCTGGAGACGCATCGCGACCTGTTGATTGTGGATGATGCGACGATTGAGAAGGCCAAGAAGTTCTTCGTGAAACAGGGTCTCGAGGTGGCTGGTGGCATCACCTTTACCGTCAACGAGAGCAATGAGTTCGAAACCTTCTGCTACTCCGACCCTGAGCATCGCAAGATGGTGCAGAAGATAGCCGAGACCACTGCCCGCCATTTCGACGAGTTTCTGCTCGACGACTTCTTCTTTACCAGTTGCAAAAGTCCTGTGGAGGTGGCTGCGAAGGGGACGATGACTTGGACCGAGTATCGCCTGAAACTGATGAACGATGCTGCTAAGAATCTGGTGTTGGGTCCTGCCAAAGCCGTTAATCCCAAGGTGAAGGTCATCATCAAGTATCCCAACTGGTATGACCATTTCCAGGGACTCGGTTTTAACCTTGAGGACGGTCCACGACTCTTTGATGGCATTTGGACAGGTACGGAAACTCGCGATCCTGCTAGTGCCCAGCATCTGCAGAACTATCTGAGCTACAATATTATCCGCTATTTTGAGAATCTTCGTCCGGGTTATAACGGAGGCGGCTGGGTGGATGCTGGTGGTATCCACATGGGAATGGACCGCTATGCCGAACAACTCCATCTGACGGCTATCGCCAAGGCACGTGACGTGATGCTCTTTGCTTATCATCAGTTGCTGGACGTGGCCCTTCGTGATGAATTTCGTACCCCTTGGCAAGGCACTGGCACCAGCTGGAGCTATGATGAGATGAGGGCGCCGTTTGTCAAGGGTGGCAAGACGGTGACACCTTCCACGATGGCCCGCATCGCCGATATCACCCTGCGTAAGGCTGATAATCTGGTAGGGAAGTTGGGTAATCCCATTGGCATCAAATCGTATAAGCCTTTCCATGCCCTTGGCGAAGACTTCTTGCAGAACTATCTCGGCATGATTGGTCTGCCTATGGATATGTATCCCACATTTGCCAGTGACCAGAAGATCGTGCTGCTGACCGAGCAGGCAGCAGGCGACAAGGATATCATGACGAAGATGCGTCTGCAGTTGGATAGCGGTCGTGATGTGATCATCACGAGCGGACTGCTGAAGGCCATTCCAGAGAAGATTGCTGAGGTGTGCGAACTGCGCTGTTCAGACCTGAAGGCGATGGTAAACGACTTCGGTCGCTATGGCAAGAGTCCGCGAGACATACTGATTCCTCAGGTACGCTATCAGACCAATGACAGTTGGGAAGTGATTAGTGCTGGTCGTCCGCTGACAGGCGGCGTATCTGGTTTTCCCATCCTTCATAAGGCGAAGTACACGGGTGGCTATCTCTATGTGCTCACCATTCCTGACGATATGGGACAGCTCTATGACTATCCGACAGCGGCTCTGACAGAGATTCGCAGGGTGATGAGTCAGGACTTGGACTTCTATCTCGACGGACCTGCCAAGGTGAGCCTCTTCCTATATGATAACCATACGCTGATCGTAGAGAACTTCAACGATGAGCCAATGGATGTGAAGTTGGTTTGTGAGCCTGAGCGTTTCAAGCGTCTGACAAATCTGGAAGACAACACGACTGTTGAAGGCAAATTGGAAGATTACTATGTAGGCTGGTATAAAAAGAGCGCCACGAAGTTTGCCGTCTCTCTGAAACCGCATTCCTACATGGCGTTTAAGTATTAGAACTGCAGCTTGTTGTCCTCTTCGAATTGTCGGATGTTCTTACGAACGGTGTTGAAATTCGGCTGGCGGATTTTTCCATCCTTCAGACGGGTGGCATATTCGGCCATACTTTTCGTTGACTTTAGTGGATAAGTTCCACGAGCGTCAATCAGGGCTATCTGATGCTCATTGTTGGGTCCGTATTTTCCGCTTTTCTGGAAGGTGATGACGTGACTCCACAAGGTTGTCTTCTTACTTTTCTTAATGTTGTAGCGGATAGTCTTGCTTTTCTTGTTGAGTACTTCGTCGATGGTGGTATAGTAGGGCGTATCCATTTCCCAGAATTCGTCTGTCAGGGCATAGTCCTCCTCATCCGACGGGTATCTAAATCCGTCGCTTTCCACAAATTCATAGTCCATATCGAGGTCCTTCCATCCGAAAACGATGGCTATCAATTCTGCAAAACCGAAGAGATACATGTTGGAAGGCACCTGCAATTCTCTATAGACAGGTTCAGGAGCATCCATCAGTTCGATGCGTACTACCAGTCGCTTGGCCGTATCCTCAGGATTAAACATGAGATCGTCATCGTTGTCAAAGTTGCCACTGTCCCATAGGTCGTCATCGTCAGTATAGTCCTCATCTTCATCATCTTCTTCATCTTCCTCGAATCCAAAGTCACCATAGGGCATCAGCCAATATGGCTTAGAACCTTCCTCATGCCTTAGTCCGCGCAGATAACCGTCGAGATTGTCGTACTCAATATGGAAGGGGATATCCTTGTTGTTCATGATCTCCTCTATTTTCGAAATACCATCCTCGAAAATAAAGGGCGGTATCTCCACCTCTTGATAGAGCTGTTTCAGTTGGGGCATAAAGATCTGGAAATGTGCTGACGCCAACGAAAGGGCATAGTAATCGATGTTCATGGGATTTGCTCCCTGTTTGCAGATGTCGATGCTGTGATTTAGATACTCTGACGCGATATGCAGGGCGGTGAGTCTTTGTTGTGGCTGATAGAGGGCCGTCATGATGATGGCATCGAATACGATGTGCTTTCCCGTAGGTATCAAACCGTCTTCATAGAGGAACTTTCCCAAAGTGTCCAGTTGATCGCTGCCCAGTTGATAGAGCACAATGGATAGATAGTACTCGTGGTCAGCGATATAGGTTGTCAGGAAAAACGTATCCTGACGAAGGGCTTCTATCACTATATCAAGAGAATCCTTCATTTTGTATTTCTCCATGAGCCATAGTGGTCCGAAGAACCGCCACTCATTTGGAGCCGTGCCAGGTTTAAAGGGTTCGAAACTTCCGTAAAGTTCATTGAGGTATTGGCGAAGGAATGTTTCCCGTTGCGAATCAGAAAGATTATGTCCGTCTTCATCCACGAATCCGCAGAGCGACACCTTGTTGTCGTCTTGCTCTACATTCCAGAATGGCAGCAGCCAGTTTCTTGCAGCTGGCGACATGATCTCATATTCAGGCTTTTCGTAGCTATAATAGAGTGTGTTGAACACCTTTTCTCTTTGACCCTCAATGAGAAGAGCTGCCTGTAAAATGGCTATCTCTTTGTCATTTAATGAACCAAAACCATTCTGAGCTTCAATCTTTTTCAGAATCTCATCGAGTTTGTTGATGGAATCTTTCTTTTTTGCCATAACATTCGTATTTCTGTGCAAAATTACGAAAAAACGAGAGAAATGCAAAAGGAAACCTGTTTTTTCTTTTCATTTTCAGATGATTTTATAGTTTCTTTTGCAAAGATAGTGACAAGTTGTGATATTACAAAATTTTACTATCTTAAATTTTTGATTTCACTATTCATTTATTCATTTTTATATTTAATCTACTTATTATTAGCATATTATATAATGAATAGTATCGATAATATTTTGTCAACTATTCATTCTTGAACATTCAGATATAACTTTCCTTGGTATGAAATATAGTTAAACTATTAAAGACTAGTCTGTTACACTACAGTAACTCAATGAGTAACACTTTGTAAATAGCCTTGTAACAAAATGTCACGGCCTATGTGACAAAGTGTAACCAATGTTTTAAACATCAAGAAACAAATCTTTTGCTTCATGCTGAATCTGAGGAATAATATCGAAAACGGATAAATGATGAATAGTCGCTCAACTATTCATAGCCACTATTCACTAATTAATGTCCTGAATATCTGTATGTTATATCAAATAATGAATAGTGAATAGTAATTTCATCTTTTTTTGCTTAGTGATTTTAAATTCTGATTACCTTTGCAAACCTCTGCCTGTCTGAAGGATACTCAAGAGTGCCTATAAGCCAGACGAGGGCACGTTGGTGAAGATAGGCCAGTTCCTGAGCCGTCCTGAATATAAGTTCGAGAACGCCCGCTTACCCGTAGCTGATCGTCCATCCTTGTGAATCTGATTGCCCATCTTAGCCCCCCAAAAAAAGGACACACAAGTGCCTGACCCCTTTGTGTCTTTGTGTCCCCAGCCTTCATTACGACGGAGAAAAGTGTTAATCTTTGCAAGTTTTTTGCAGTTTTTCTTGGAGCGTGTCTGAATTTTTCCTATCTTTGCCTTTATAACGAAAGAACCGTCCCTCTGTTACATTATTCTTCATCATCCTCATCGTCAAATTGAACCAGAGGAAGGATTGTCTTATACATTCTTAAAGTCTCTTTGTTGGGATTGGGTTCTTCTGCTGCAATGAAATCACAACGGTTATAGAAGCCTACGGCACTAGCTTTGCCTTGATTGTAGGCCTGAATGTATGAATCGAACCATGACATCCAAGCCGCAATTAAATTCTGAAAGAATAGAAGCGTCTTCTACTCTTTCGAAACGTAACCGATACTTATTCCCAGACTGCATCGAACTTCTGAAGCACCTTGCGTGAACGACGAATACGGCGTTTGTCGGCCTCGTTAAGATGACCAGTACTCATACGATGGATGGTCGCGCGGATTTCTTCGGCGAACTTACCTTCTACAGGTACATGAGGTGAATCTATTCCTAACATAATTATATCATTAATCGTAATCCGTGTGCAAATTTAGGAATAATATCGGAAAATTCCAAATTTTCGGGTAACTTTTTGAGCAAAGGCATCGGCTGGTGCTATTGGGTGAAGGACAAGAAATAAATCACTTTTCCCCTTCAAAATTTGGAAATTTCGGATATAGTTTGTATTTTTGCCAAAAATATAGTTTACCATTATGAAGAATATCAAGATTGTGGTGGGGGACATCACGAAGTTAGAAGTGGATGCCATCGTGAATGCAGCGAACAGATCGCTGCTGGGTGGTGGAGGTGTGGATGGCGCGATTCATCGTGCTGCGGGCCCTGAGCTGTTGGAAGAATGCAGGACGCTGGGCGGTTGTGATACGGGGCAGAGCAAGATGACGGATGCCTACAACCTGCCCTGTAAGAAAGTGATTCATACTGTGGGGCCCATTTGGTATGGTGGGATGCAGCATGAAAGGGAATTGCTGGCATCCTGCTATGATACGGCGATGAAGTTGGCCGAGGAGAATGGCCTGAAGAGCATTGCCTTCTCCTGCATCAGCACAGGTGTCTACGGATTTCCTAAAGATGAGGCTGCTCGCATTGCTATCCGCGTGCTGACAGAGCATCTTCAGAACGGCTATGATGGCGACATCATCGTCTGTTGCTTCACAGACAGCGATACGATATACTATCAGTTATGAATTAAGGGCTCGCAATTGTGAGCCCTCAATGTCTTTCTTATGAATGGAGGTCGAGGATGAAGCGGGTGCCCTTGGTGTATTGGGAATCAATCTCCAGGTCGCCGTTCATCTTCAGGGCCATCTGCTTACAGATGGGCAGGCCCAGTCCGTCGCCATCGGTGAGGTCATGGATTTCGAGGAAGGGCTTGAACACATCCTCGCGACGCTCCTCGGCAATGCCACAACCTGTATCTGACACCAAGAACTGATAGCTGTGTGGGCCACGCTTCTTGAATTCCAGATGGATATTGCCGCCCTCGGGGGTATAAATGGCTGCATTCTCCAGCAGATGTTGCAGAATGTGCGACACATATTCTTTATATAGGGGGGCACTCATCTTCTGTGCTGTCACTGACAGTTGTACGCCGCTCTTCACCTTGTTGCGGATACCATCGATCAGGCCTTCACAGAAAGGCTGAACCTGTGTGTCTTCGAATACGATTTCCTCAGCGGGCTTATTCTCCAGTTCTGACAGGGTTTGGATGTCGTTGGAGAAATCGAGCAGGGCCTTTACTTCAGGCTGACGGCTGTCGAGCTTCTTGAAGGTGGGCTCCAACTGGGCGGAGATATTGCTGATGAACTTGGCCTTCAGGGCGTTGCTCTCGTTGGCCAGCTTGATCACCTTCTTCTGCTTGCGACTAAGGAAGATAAAGCGCATCAGTATGATGGCTCCTACTATCAGGGCGACTGCGAGAACTGCAGCCAGGATGCCAAGACCCACGATGATTGCCATTCGTGTGGTGAGCGAGCTGTCGCGCTCTTGAATGGCGGCCTCGTCATCGGCTATCTCCTTTTTCAGGGCGGCAATTTCATCAGCATGCTTGATGGCGCTGGTGGAGTCCTTCCAAGCGAGATAGTTGCTGTACGACTGTGCCACCATGTTTGCATTGTTGCTCCTGCGTCCATTGGCAATCAGGGTCTGATAGACCTCATCGACCTTGTCATACTCCTTGCTGGACGTCAGTTTGTCGGCCATCTCCTTGAAAACGGCATTGCCCTGGGCATTCATACCATATGTATAATAATAGATGGCCTTATTGTAGAGCAGGTCGTTTTTGATGGTCTCGTCTGTGGTCTGATTGGCTTGAGTCTCCATGACATTCAGTTGTTCCTTGACACTCTCGCTCTTTTTGAGCTTCATATACATCTGCATGCGCTCCTTGGTGCAGAGATAGTGTGCAGCAGCTCTCTCACTGACAGAAAGCTTGCTGGCAGAGATGGTCTGGTCGGCTCGACGCAGCAGATCGAAGGCCTCTTTATAGAAATTCTCCTTGTAATACAGTGCTGTTGCCTTGACTGCACACTCTACACCTTGACGGATCTGCCCTTTATTGGCATAGTCGTTGAAGGCGTGGATATACAAAGAACGGGCTGATGCGATGTTTTTCTTAGGATCTACAGCCTCGGCCCGTTGCTGAAGATCACTCTTTTTTACCTCCTGTGCACTCATGAAGGTGCAGCAGAAGAGTAGTTCCACGAATAAGAATAATACCTTTTTCATCATGATTCAAATGTTTTCATGGTGCAAAAGTATGCATTTTTTTGCATTCAGCCAAATAAATTTGGAGGATTTTTCTAATCGTCTTTCAGTTGTCTCCTGAATTCTGACGGTGATTTTCCTAAATTCTCACGCACATATTTGCCAAAGAACGACAGGTTGCAGAATCCCAGTTTGACGGCTATCTCCTTGATGGAGAGGTTGGTGTGCAGGAGATAGAAACGCACATCGTTCTGCACATAATCACAAATCCAGTCGTAAGCTGTTCTACCGCTGACTTCCCTGCAGACCATCGTGAGGTAGCGCGTGGAGACACATAGTTTGTCGGCGTAGAAAGAGAGCGGCTGCTTCTTGATATCGTTGGCAGACAAATAGGAAATGAAACGATCGAAAAGAATCTTACGTTGGTTGGTTTCCTGGGTGTTTTCTGACTGTACGAAAGTGCTTAGTGTACGGCAGAGTTCAAAAATAATACATTGTACGAGGGAATGTATGATTTCCTTGCGGAAGGTGGTCTTATTGCTTCTCAAATTGTATGCAAGCACCGTATTCATACAGTTCTGCATGATAACTTCCTGGTCAGACAGACGGAAGATGTAATGCTTCTTCAGGAAGAGTGTCTTGTTCCATATACCTTGGTTGGGATAGAGCATCTCTTGCAGGAGCGACTTTGTCAGACATAATAACCGGCATTTCAAATCCGGAGTGGACTCGAAGTGGTTGTAAATGGCATTCGGATAACCAACAAAGACATCGTCTTTGGAAATCATATAATCTGAACCGTCCATCTCAAATCTGAGTTCTCCTTGACAGCAAAAGACAATAAATACCATGTCGATTTGAGTGGCATGCATACGAGAACTGAATGTCAAGTGGTTGATAATTGCTAGTTCTCCGTCAGTATAGTCGAGCTCCTGATGATTGTGATCTGTCAGGCCGACATAAGGTTTGTTAATATCATTCATACTGCAAATTTCGGTAGTTTTTTTGAATAATGATATGTTGATTCAAAGAAATTTACCCACTATGACGTATTAGTTCCTGTTTAGAATATCTTTGTTCTTTATTTGAATAGTTGTTTCAGAAACTTGGCCGTGTAGCCAATGGCTGTTTTTGCCACCTTTTCTGGTGTTCCTGTTGCGAGAATCATTCCTCCCTTGCGCCCACCTTCAGGTCCCATGTCGATGATATGGTCTGCCAACTTGATGACATCCAGATTATGTTCGATAATGATGACTGTGTTGCCACGGTCAACAAGTTTCTGCAGAACGTCCATGAGGATGCGGATGTCCTCAAAGTGCAGACCTGTCGTGGGCTCATCTAAGATGTAAAGCGTCTTTCCTGTGTCTTTCTTTGACAGTTCCGTTGCTAGTTTGACACGCTGGCTTTCACCACCAGAGAGGGTGGTAGAGGGCTGGCCTAGTTTGATATAGCCCAAACCGACATCCTGAATAGTCTTGATCTTCCGAAGGATGTCTGGTACGTTTTCAAAAAAATCAACAGCCTGATTGATGGTCATGTCGAGGATGTCGGCTATGGATTTGCCTTTATACCTCACTTCCAGAGTCTCCCGGTTGTATCGTTTGCCATGACAAACTTCACAGGGGACTTGGATGTCAGGGAGGAAATTCATTTCGATGGTCTTATAGCCATTGCCACCACAAGCTTCACAACGTCCACCTTTTACATTAAAGGAGAAACGTCCAGGTTTGTAGCCTCGGATCTTGGCTTCAGGGAGATTGACGAACAGGCTTCGGATATCGCCGAAGACACCCGTATAGGTGGCGGGGTTGCTTCTGGGGGTTCGTCCCAAAGGAGACTGGTCTACGTTGACCACCTTGTCTATATATTCCAATCCTTCTATACTGTCATAGGGCATGGGCCTTTTGAGAGAGCGGTAGAAGTGATGGGAGAGGATGGGCTGCAAAGTCTCGTTGACAAGTGTAGACTTTCCACTGCCGCTGACGCCTGTCACGACGATGAGTTCACCGAGTGGGAAAGTGACGTCGACATGCTTGAGATTGTTACCTGATGCACCCTTGATGATCAGGTTGTGTCCATTGCCTTCTCTCCTTTTTAGTGGGATTTGTATAGAGGACTTTCCGTTTAGATAACTTGCTGTAACCGAGTCTGTTTTCAGTATTTCCTCCGGTGTTCCTTGAAATACAACTTCACCTCCCTTTCTGCCTGCACGAGGGCCGATGTCGATGATATAGTCGGCACTCAGCATCATATCCTGATCGTGTTCTACAACGATAACAGTATTGCCAAGATCGCGTAGTTCCTTAAGTGAATTGATGAGTCGTTGGTTGTCGCGTTGGTGGAGTCCGATACTCGGTTCATCCAGGATGTATAGTACGTTGACAAGTTGGGAGCCAATCTGTGTGGCCAGACGGATGCGCTGGCTTTCACCGCCAGAGAGAGAAGCCGACTGGCGATTAAGTGCCAGATAGTCTAGTCCTACTTCGAGCAGGAAATCCAATCTGGTTTTGATTTCTTTGAGGATCTCATGAGCAATCTGTTGCTGTTGGTGATCCAGATGGTCTTCCACTTGGTCGAGCCATTCGCGCAGTTCGCTGATATCCATCGCGGCCAGTTCAGAGATGTTCTTGTCCCAGATGCGATAGGAGAGTGCCTCGCGGTTGAGTCGCTGTCCGTGACACTCTGGACACTCGCATTCTTCCAGGAATTGGTCTGCCCATTTCTGTCCGGATGCCGATTCGTCATTTTCCATGACATTCCGTAGGTATTTGATGATGCCGTCGAAACTGACGAAATAGTCGCTGGTGGTATGGACCAGTTCCTTTTCAATCCGGACATTTTCCAGGGATCCATAGAGAATCTCCGTCATCGCATCCTCAGGGATTTCCTCAATGGGTGTCTTCAGGTCAGATTCATATTTCTTAAGCAAGGCATCGATTTGCCAGAAGATCATCTGGTTCTTGTATTTGCCTAATGGTGCGATACCGCCTTCATAAATGCTGACCTTATTGTCGGGAATCACCTTCTTCAGGTCAATCTCGTTGATGGTACCTAATCCCTTGCAATGCGGACAGGCGCCTTGTGGTGAGTTGAATGAAAAATTATTGGGTGCGGGGTCGCTGTAGCTGATACCTGTAGTGGGACACATCAGGCGTTTAGAGAAATACTTGACAGCATTGGTGTCCTTGTCGAGAATCATGATGAGGCCTTCGCCCTGTTTCATGGCTATCAAGATGCTTTTCTTGAGACGTTCGTCAGAGGTGTTCGGTGTGCCAGGCGTCTCTGGTCTCACCTGCATCTTGTCGATCACCACCTCAATGTCGTGGTTCTTGTAGCGGTCTACCTTCATGCCCCTGACAATTTCCTTGATTTCTCCGTCCACACGGATGTTCAGATAACCCTTGCGTCGCATCGATTCGAAGAGCTCACGGTAATGTCCCTTTCGACTGCGTACCAATGGGGCGAGGATGAAGATCCGCTTTCCCTGGTAATCGTGGAGAATCATGTCGATCACCTTTTCTTCCGTATATTTCACCATCTCCTCGCCAGTCATATAACTGTATGCCTTCCCTGCACGAGCATAGAGCAGACGCAGATAGTCATATATCTCTGTTGTCGTACCTACGGTAGAACGGGGATTACGGTTGGTGGTCTTCTGTTCGATGCTGATAACGGGTGAGAGACCTGTAATCTTGTCGACATCAGGTCGTTCCATGCCTCCAAGGAAGTTACGGGCATAGGCAGAAAAGGTCTCAATATAACGTCTCTGGCCTTCGGCAAAGATGGTGTCGAAAGCCAATGAAGATTTACCTGACCCACTAAGGCCGGTGATCACTGTCAGGGTGTTTCGCGGGATGACAACGTCAATATTCTTAAGATTATGTACGCGAGCACCGTAAACGCAGATTCTTTCGTCTTCTCTGCTCATCATGGGTTACTACTAGTAGAGGTCCCTTCAGTCCAGCCACGAAGCAGGTTGACGTCTTTGCGGATATTGTAAGTCTGACCGTCAGCTCCCTTGGCCTTCACCAATACGAAGTAAGTTCCTTGTTTGACATCATTTCCACGGTATGTGCCATCCCAGCCTTCTTCAATCTTGGTCCAATCATAGAGCTTCTGGCCCCAACGATTGAAGATATAGGCATGAAATTCAACGATGTTCTGGTACGACTTTGCCTTGTAGATCTCATTGATACCATCATGGTTGGGTGAAAAGGCATTGGGCATGACCAAAGTACTCGTCAGCACAACGGTGCTGTCTGATGCAACGCTGTCGTTGTCGGCCACTTCCTGGGCATGAGCAGACAACGCTATAAAGGCCATAAATGACAATAAGATGGATTTTATTCTTCTCATTTTACTTGTTTTGAGTGCAAAGATACTAAATATTTCATAATTCATCATGCCTGATTACTCATTTTAACAATTTCATGGCCGTTGGTTCACAATTATTTTGTACTTTTGCACGGTAAATTGAAAATTTTAGTGACTTATGATGCGTTTTTTTAGATGCTCGATATTGTTTCTCGCCATATTCTTTGCAACGGATATGGCTATTGCTCAGGTGTCGGATCAGATCAGGGGACTTCACAAGGTGAAGCGTAAGGAGACGATTTTTGGAATAGCCCGACAGTATGATATCCAGATTGAAGAGTTGATTCAGGCCAACCCTGAGATGCGACAGCCCGATTATGAACTCAAGAAGGGTGATGTGATCAGAATCCCTTATAAGAAAGGTGCTACTCCTGCTGAAACGACACCTACGCAGACCGTTCAGAGTCCGACTTCTGTATCTGCAGTCAGTTCCTCAACAGATGATGTGCGCGAGCGGGCCATTCGGGTTGGTGTGATGTTGCCATTGCATAATATCAATGGTGACGGTCGTCGGATGGTGGAGTATTATCGGGGCATTCTCATGGCTTGTGATAGTTTGAAGAAGATAGGAATCTCTGTTGACCTTCATGCATGGAACACACCTGAGGATGGTCTTATCTCAACGGTCTTAAGCGATCAGGCCGCAGCCAAATGCGACATTATCTTCGGTCCGTTGTATTCGAAGCAGATGGAAGCTCTTTCGAATTTTGTCACGGCTCACGACATCAGGTTGGTGATACCTTTCTCTATTAGCGCACCACAGCTGTTGACGAACCGTAATATTTTCCAGATATGGCAGTCGCCTACCAATATCAACGATGCTACGATTACTCATTTCCTTGAGCGATTCAAAGACTATCATCCTGTCTTTATCGATTGCAATGATACAACCAGTAAGAAGGGAATCTTCACCTTCGGTCTGCGTCGTCAGTTGGAAAGCCGGCAAATAGACTATCATGTGACGAATCTGAAGTCCTCAGAGGAAGCCTTTTCAAAAGCTTTTAGTCAGACCAAACCGAACATCGTTATTCTTAATACAGCCCGTTCTCCAGAATTGGGTGTCGCCTTCGCCAAGATTAATAGCTTGAAGTTCAGTCAGCCGAATATCAATATCACGATGTTTGGTTATACGGAGTGGCTGATGTACACCCGTACTCATCTCGAAAATTTCTATAAATACAACACCTATATTCCGTCTGTGTTCTATTACAACCCTTTGTCGACGCAAACGACACGTCTGGAACAGAAATACCGCTGGAATTTCCATTCTGATATGCAGAATGCCCTGCCACGTTTTGCTTTGACAGGCTTCGATCATGCGTATTTCTTCCTTAGGGGACTCCATAAATATGGTAAGTCGTTTAATGGTGCTCCGGGTATGTTCGGCTATTCTCCAGTGCAGACACCTCTGGGATTTGAGAGAATGGGTAATGGTGGTTTGCAGAACCATAGTCTGCTTTTTGTGCATTATATGCCGGAGCACAGAGTGGAATCGATCAAGTTTTAATAAAAGGTAAAAAAGTAAGAAAGAAAAAAGGTAAGTAAATGAAAAAAGTGATAATAGGGTTTCTTAGGTGTATGGTAAAGGTTTTACCTTTTTACCTTTTTACCCTTTTACCTTTAAATGCTTCTGCTCAGGTGGGTGAATACCGGACAGATTTTGCAGTTGGTTTCAATGGCGGTTATTCCATGAGTTCCATCGCTTTTGTACCAAAAGTGCCTCAGGGACAATTAGGTGGCTCTACTTTTGGCTTTTCTGCCCGTTACACCTGTGAGAAATACTTTAAGAGTATTTGTGCTCTGGTAGGCGAGGTGAATCTTACCCAGATGGGATGGAAAGAGAATATCCTGGATGCCAATGACCAGCCTGTAGTGATGCATAATGATGAGACACAAACCTTGGAGTATGCCCGTAAGATGTCTTATGTTCAGATTCCTGTTTTGGCTCGTATGGGGTGGGGACGTGAACGAAAAGGACTGCAGGGCTTTTTTCAGATTGGTCCACAGATAGGTTTCTTCCTGAGCGAGAAGACCGAAGCTAACTTTGATGTGCATGATCCCGCTTTCAACCCCGCAATTGATAAAAACGGATACTTTGGTCCGAACTATCAATATGGCAATAAACGTGTCTCGCATACTGTGGCACAGGATTCGATGGCTGTCGAGAATACCTTTGATTATGGTATTGCTGCTGGGGCTGGTCTGGAGTTTAGTCATCCCACATTGGGCCATTTCATTGTGGAGGGACGCTACTATTACGGCTTGGGAAATATCTATGGCAGTTCGAAACGTGACTTTTTCGGCCGTTCCAATTTCGGAAATATCCTCATCAAGTTTACCTATTTGTTTGATATCATTAGAACAAAAAACTCTAAAATTAAATAATTATGTTTGAAGGACAACCCAAAGGTTTATTCGCGTTGGCATTGGCCAACACTGGCGAGCGTTTCGGTTACTACACGATGCTCGCAGTTTTTGCATTGTTCCTCCGTGCAAACTACGGACTCGATGCAGGTTGGGCAGGAGAAATCTACAGCGATTTTCTCATGCTCGTGTATTTTCTCCCTATCGTAGGCGGTTGGCTGGCTGACAGATTCGGCTTTGGCCGTATGGTGACCATCGGTATTCTAATCATGTTTGCTGGCTATCTGTTGCTGTCTGTTCCCCTGGGAGGCGATACACTGGCACTCGTTGTGATGCTTGCTGCATTAGTGCTTATTGGACTGGGTACAGGACTCTTCAAGGGTAACCTCCAGGTGATGGTGGGTGACCTCTACAATGATCCGCAGTTTGCCGATAAGCGTGACTCAGGCTTCTCCATTTTCTACATGGCCATCAACATCGGTGCGTTGTTTGCTCCGACGGCTGCTGTCCGCATTATGGAATGGGCTCAGCAGAATCTAGGCACGAGTGTTAACGACTCCTATCACTTTGCCTTTGCTGTGGCTTGTGCGTCGCTCATTCTCTCCATCGCCATCTATTACATCTTCCGCGGCACATTCCGTCATGTGGAAGGTGGTAAGAAAAAGGAAGGTGTGCAGGCAGAAGTAGAGGAACTGTCGAAAGAAGAAACCAAAGCGCGTATTGTTGCACTCTGTCTTGTCTTCGCTGTGGTCATCTTCTTCTGGATGGCCTTCCATCAGAACGGTCTGTCGCTGACTTACTTCGCTGACGAGTTCACTGCCAAGACTTCTGAGGGTATTGAGAGCATGGCCTTCAATGTATGGAACTTGGTGGCTATTATCTTCATTGTCTACGCTCTGTTCTCTTTGTTCCAGAGCAAGACCAGTAAGGGTAAGGCCATCTCTTTCGCAGTCATTGTGATTGCTCTGGCCTTCCTGTTCTTCCAGTACGATGCGACTACAGGACAGATCGTGGCTGTCTCGGCACCTATTTTCCAGCAGTTCAATCCCTTCTATGTGGTGGCTCTGACACCTGTCAGTCTCGCTATCTTCGGAGCCTTGTCGGCTAAGGGTAAGGAACCCTCTGCACCACGAAAGATTGCCTATGGTATGGTGGTGGCAGGTTTGGCTTACTGTCTGATGGCCGTTGCTTCATTCGGTCTGCCGATGCCACAGACCACGATAGGTGCTGATGGTGAACCGGTGGCTGTTCATGTGGCTGATGTCACTCCGCAGCTGTTGATTTATACCTATCTCATTCTGACCTTCGCAGAGCTCTTGCTCTCGCCGATGGGCATCTCTTTCGTGTCGAAGGTGGCGCCTCCGAAGTACAAGGGTTTGATGATGGGTGGCTGGTTCGTGGCTACTGCCATCGGTAATAAACTTGTGGGTGTTGGCGGATACTTGTGGGGTAATATCCCTCTCTGGGCAGTCTGGAGCGTCTTCATCGCCCTATGTCTGATCTCTGCCGTCTTTATGTTCTCTATCATGAAGCGCCTCGAGAAAGTCTGTTAATAAGTGAATAATGAATAGTGAAAAGTGAATAATTTGCTACCGCTTTAGAAGACAAGGTGAGTTTTGTCCCTTTCATAGTATTGATAGCACTTATCACATGTTGCGTTGCCGTATTTGGCAACGCAACATTAGATGGTGCCTCACAGGTGTCATTGCTGGTGGCATCGGCAGTCAGTGTGCTGATCGGCCATTTCTCGAAGCGCCTGGAATGGGAGAATCTTGAAAAGGAAATAACCGACAAAATTGCCAGTTGTACCCCAGCGATTATCATTCTTTTGCTGATCGGTGCTATCGGTGGTACTTGGATGGTGTCGGGTATTGTGCCCACGATGATCTATTATGGTATGCAGATCATCCGTCCGGAAGTGTTCTTCGTTAGCAGTAGTCTTCTTTGTGCGTTAGTAAGTTTGATGATCGGTTCCTCGTGGACAACAGTCGCTACCATTGGACTGGCGCTGATGGGCATCGGAAAGGCACATGGTTTTGATGACGGGTGGATTGCAGGTTCGATAATTACCGGCGCATACTTTGGTGATAAACTCTCACCATTATCTGATACGACAGTGCTGGCCTCCAGTGTTTCCGGTACACCACTCTTTACCCATATCCGTTATATGCTTTATACTACGGTGCCCACGTTCTGTATCTCGCTGATCATTTTCCTGATAGCTGGCTTTACGATGAATGTATCCGGACATGGCAATGTGGCGGAGTTTATGGAGGGATTGCAACATACGTTCGTCATCTCACCGTGGCTCTTGATTGTGCCCGTACTTACGGGTGTGATGATTGCCCGTCGCTGGCCATCGATGGTGGTACTTTTCCTGGCAATCTTTTTGGCGGTCATCGTTGCCTTGTTGGTGCAACCGCAACTTGTTCATCAGATTTCTGGTGAGGCCGGTTCAGGATTGCTCGCACAATACAAGGGCATGATGCAGGTGTGTTATGGCAGCACTGATATTGAAACGGGAATTCCTGTACTCAACGAACTGGTACATACCAGTGGTATGGCAGGTATGATGCCGACCATCTGGCTCATCATCTGTGCACAGACCTTTGGTGGTGCGCTTACAGCTACAGGACAGTTACAGGATTTGATGCGGATTGTACTGCGATTCGCCAGAGGAACGGCTTCTTTGGTCGCTTCTACTGTGGGAACGGCCATCTTCTGTAATATTGCGATGGCCGATCAGTATCTTTCCATCATGCTCTCCAGTTCGATGTTCAAGGAAACGTTCCGTCAGCGAGGCTACGAACCAAGGCTGTTGAGCCGTTCGTGTGAGGATGGTGCTACGGTGACTTCTGTATTAGTGCCTTGGAATACCTGTGGTCTGACCCAGAGTACGGTACTTGGCGTCGCGACACTTACTTATCTGCCTTATTGCTTCTTCAACTATCTCTCGCCGTTGATGAGTATCTTTATCGCCTCCATCGGTTGGAAGATTAAGCGTCATGCGGCGAATTAGGCTTCTTATCCTCTGCATATTTCCATTATTCGTATTTGGGCAATCACTGACTGTTGTTGAGCTCAACTGCGAGAATCTTTTCGATTATCTTGACGATGAGGGCAAGGACGATGCGGAATACTTTCCTGAAGCCACTCGTCATTGGACGAAGAAACGCTACTGGCGCAAACTGAATAATATCGCCCAGGAACTGATTTCCTGCTCTGACGATGGTATCCCCGATCTGATTGCTTTATGTGAGGTCGAGAATGATTCGGTGCTTAGGGACTTATCGAAACGGTCATTGCTTCGAAATGCCGGCTATGAATACCTGATGACGTCCTCGCCCGACCTTCGTGGCATCGATGTGGCGTTGCTCTATTCGCCTTTTTCGTTTGCTCCTATTCGGAGCTATCCTATTCGTGTCACTCCGATTGAGGGCATGCGGCCTACGCGTGATATGCTCTATGCTTGCGGTGAAACTATATCAGGTGATAAGCTCCATGTCTTTGTGGTTCATTTTCCCAGCCGCTATGGTGGCGAACGTTATAGTCGTCCTTTCCGTCAGACAGTCGCAGAGCGCCTATGTGAGTCTATCGATTCCATTCATGCCGTCTCTCCAGATGCACGGATTCTCATAGCCGGTGATTTCAACGACGGTTCTGATAGCCCTAGCCTTCAGCAAATCTGTCGGCATGGTCTGTTTAATCTCACGAAGGATGCTCGTGGTGCCAATGGCGTCCGAGGCACTTATCGCTATCAAGGCGAGTGGGAAAGTATCGATCATATCTTAGGCTCGCCATATATATATAATAAGGTGGACACAGCCATCATCCATTCCCCCAAGTTCCTCCTTGAAGATGAAAAACTCTATGGTGGTTATCGTCCTCGCCGCACTTACAATGGTATGCGTTATCAGCCCGGCTACAGCGATCATCTCCCCCTTGTGGTCAGATTCCGTCAATAAGTTCCTCTCACACTTTAAAAGTCGGATTCTGCCGACCGCTCGGATATATCAGGGCGAGCGTTCCAATATATAAGGGCGGCCGACCGCATGAATTAGGGCGGGCGCCCGAATCTAGCTACCCCGTACCTTTCTCCCTGTTACATGCCGTCTCTCTCCCTGTTTGCTCCCTGGTTTCTCCCTGTGAGCTACGTCCTTTCTGCGGAACACACGGGGTCAGAGGAACGTTGTGCAATTTTTCCAACAAACTGCATCTTGATATATCATGGGGACGGTTCTTTTGATATATGTTTCAGTTTGATGTCTGTATTCGACTGAATGAGAGGCTTAGTGGCATCGGTTACTCCATAATCTTTTGAAATTAGTATGTATCAAAAGTCCCCATGATACACATTCATATTATTCAAACGGTTCGAAACTTCTTGTGGTGACAGAGTAAAAGCCGGAAGTCTTTTCACGGGCTTGCTGGGGAGTCATTTTTTTGAGCGCCTTCTTGTCGTAGGTTACCTTGCCGTTCTTCCAGCTCTTCAGGACGGCCCACTCAGCAGGTATCATCATGTCGCCTTTGCCCTCGATGATGATGATGTTGAATTCTTGTTCGCTTGCACAACGAATATAGATGTAATAAAAGTCGGGGACTCTCGACAGATACTGGCTCTCGAATAATTCGGACAATCTCAATTTCATGTGTGTACCATTGAAAAAGGTAATAGTAGGATGGAAAGAGAACCAGAAGCCCGTGTTGTCCTCCAGGAAGGCGAGTGTAGCGTTTTTGATCTGATCAAGCACCGCAGTGGCCTGTGTCCGTGAGTGCATAGTATAGACGGTGCCGCGTGTCTCACTCTTCGCCTGCTTCGGCTCGACCGTTTGCTCCCTCAGCACGAAGTCATCCTCGTTGCGGTCTTTCCTCACAATGGTGTAAGTGCTGTCGTGATAGACGTAGAACTGGCGGCTCGTGATGCCTTCCTGTTTCAGGATGGGCTGAATCATACGGGTGTAGGCCTCCTTGTCGAAAGGCACGATGTCCTTAATCGGCTTGTAAACGCTGTCGGGGGTGTATTCATATCTGAAGTAGCCAAAACCCTTCGGACTCCACTGGGATCCTATATTATAGGGATATGAATTATAGCTGAAGGAGATTAACTCTGGGGCATTGATATAATCGACATCCCTGTTGTGGTGGTAGGTCGTCAATGTGTCTCCATTCTGATATTCGCCAATGACAATGGCATAGCGCACGCTGTCGACTCCATTTCGGTGGTATTCCCAGATATAGCTCTCCAAGGCATTGTCAGTAAGCGCCTTGCAGGTGTTGCGTATGGCTTCATACACTTTGTTTTCCCGATTAATCCTATCCTGTATAATGCTGTCATTCCTCTGGTTTTGCAAATCCTTTTTAGGGTCACCCGTTGACGGCGTCGGCAGGAAGTCGTTTGTCAACGCGCATTGAATTCTAACCGTTTTATGGTACTTTCCGTCATAACTATATGTTATCCAATCGGGAACAGCAGTTCCTATGTTATACACATAGTTGGCGAGGCTGTCAATCATTGGATTGCCCTGCAACCGCTTTAGAAGGGTTCCCTGAGCCACCGCGCTGAGGGATACGATGGTAGCACAAAGTGCAAATGCGAATCTTTTCATATTTCGTATGTATTTAGTTGCTGATAATGATTACTATTCGTCTTCATTCAAAGCCATTACCACGTGTTGGCTCATGCGCTCACCCCGTTGGCGGATTTCATCGGTCAGTCCCTTAAAGTCTGCTTGCAGACTGCCTTGCATCCGTGCCATCATTTCCATTTCCATCCGACTTTTCTCCTCAGCGAAGGCTCTTTCCGCAAGTTCTGTTGCATCTATGAGTTCTGGCTCTGGCGTGCTCTCCACCGTCTCCGCTTTCGCCATGTAGTGCTTGGGCGTGCGGGGCATCCGATACTTCTGCTTCATCATTTTTACAGTGTCGGTCTTTTCCACATTTTCCTGCTTCTTCTGCTGATGTTCCTCCACCTTTTTGTTTTCCGCTTGTGGCACCGTCTTCGCGGTGTCTGTCTGTGCTACAATATGAGGTGTTTCATTATGCTGGGTATTGCGAAGGCCACCCACATAGAACAACAAGGCGATACAGGCGGCAGCGGCGATGGATGAGACGGCGTATGGCCATAGTCTCCGATGACTACTGGCATGAACCGGCTGCTCGATACGCTTCATCACACGGTCGGTGAAGTCGACGGGCATCTGAGGCTGTGTGGCCTCGAAGGATGCCTTTAGTTTGCTGTATTTCTTATCTTCCATGTTCTTTCTGTATGATGTATTGATAGAGTTTTTTCCTGATGCGGTGCAGACGGGTAGCCAGCGTGCCGGCATCGGTGTCGGTGACTAAGGCGATGACAGCGAGCGGCTGCTGCTCAAAATAGTGCTGCTGAACGAGCATTCGTTCCGTAGGAGGCAACCTATGGATGGCTTCTGTGAGCAGGCTGATGCGACAGTCATCGTCGGTATCCATCACGCTGTCGGCCTCGCCGTCAAGTATGGCCTTCAGCGTTTGCTCATCCGTTTCGAGCCATACTTCAGGTTGACGCTTGATATAGTCGAGACAGAGCCTATAGGCGATGCATCGAAGCCATGTATAGAAAGAGCTGCGCTGGGCATCGTACTGCGCCAGCTGGCGGTATGCCTTGACGAAGCAGTCCTGCGCTAGTTCCTCGACATCCTCGCGGCAGGTCACCATCGTAGCGATGAAGGCGAAGAGTTGTGCGCCATACCTGTCCACAAGTAGGGCGAAATCTGCCTGATGACCGAAGCGTAGTACCCGGTCTATGATATACTGGTCTGTATCGCTTTGCTTCTCCATACATTAATATATACGACCAATACGACCAAACATTACATGGTTTAACGTATTTTACGATTTGTGTGTAGCATGTCTTAGCCTGGCTGGTGTTGACTCCTGAGGAGCCTCAAAAAGTTAAATAGTATGAGAAGAGGTAAACGTTATTCACGCATGTTTAAGCGTGCAGTTGCAGTGGAATATCTGTAGACAGGAGTTCCCAGGACGGAAATAGCCATGTATATCATAGGGACGGTTCTTTTGATACGTAACAGAGGGACGGTTCTCTGTTACGCCTGTTTCCGAATATTCGGCAGTTGTAGACCGTAGCCTTTCCTACGGTCGACAAGGAGCATCGCGATGGCGATGACCGCAGCACCGAGAGCGGTGAAGCCGAAGATGAGCATTGAGGTGGTGTATGAAGGGTCTGTTTCGTTGGCACGACCTACGAACATAGGGATGATGGCGCGCCCGAAATTCTGAATAAAGAAGATCATCGAATATGCTGTACCTAGACATTTTAGGGGGATTATCTTTGGCACACAAGGCCATAGGGCAGCTGGGGCCAACGAGTAACCGATGCTGAGAACCACCATCAGAGTGATGGCGATGGTACTGCTATGCATCGGAAGCGAAAACCCGAAGTGAACGGCGGCTAGCATCAAAGCGCCTGTGATGACCAATGTCACGCCTTTGCCGTATTTGTCGTAGACGAGTCCGAAGAGCGGTGTCATCAGAATAGTACCGAAAGGTGCTATCGACGAGAAAAAGCCAGCGAGGTCAGGGTTAACGCCATATTTCATCACCATCAGTTTTGTGGAGAATTTCAGGAAGGGTGAAACGGCAGAGTAGAAAAGTACGCAGAAGAGCGTGATAAGCCAGAAACCGGGATTACGCAGGGTGACAAGGATGTCACCCCAGCGGAATTCATCGGAGGATTCGGAGTTCTCAGAGTGATCAGAGTTCTCAGAGTGATCAGAGTTCTCAGAGTACTCAGATAATTTCTCCAGCCTGCGATCCATGACACAGAAAACAAGGAATGCCAATAGACCGATGATGAGGAAAGCCAGCGCTACAAGCAACGGTGCGGAGAGCGTGAAGTGGCGGGCAATGGGGGCTGAGATGCTTAAGGCTGCAGCCGTACCAAAGCGAGCCATCGCCAATTGGAGTCCCATGGCAAGTGCCAGTTCGTGTCCTGTAAACCATCGTACCATCGCTTTCGAGACGGTGATACCTGTCATCTCATAGCCTACGCCAAAGATGGCGAAACCGAAACTGGCCCATGCTGCAGACATGGGCAGTTGAGAGTTGAGAATTGAGAGTTGAGAGTTGTCGAAGTCTTCCGTGACAGCGTAATACTTTATCAGTGTGCCAAGCACCATCAAAGAGCAGGCCAGCGTTCCTGTAAAGCGGATGCCCATCTTGTCAAGAATGATTCCCGAGAAGAAGAGCATGAGCAGAAAAACATTGATAAAGCTGCCTGCTCCGGAGAAGAAACCGTAATCCGATGGTGTCCAACCGAGACCACCTTGGCTTCGGGGCATCTCCAACAATGTCTCAAGCGGCGACATGATGTCGTTGACGAAATACCCCATCATCATAGCAGTGGCTACGATGAAGAGCACCGTCCACCTTGCGACGGGGGAGTCGTTAAGCCGTTGTCGGAGTACCTCTGACATCAAAGAATCTTATTGCTTCTTGACTGGATCGCAGGTAAGGCCGCAGCCCAGTTTCTTGAAGATCTTACGGTCTACTTCAGAGAGCATGACGGTGGTGTGAACCTGACAATAGCGCAGTTGTGGCAATTGTTCCAAAGCCTTCCTACAATTGT
>JAEEGG010002663.1_pt1 | contig 45743 bp, 29 predicted proteins | sample 9134161 | NCBI WGS metagenome assembly JAEEGG01 (sample SAMN16246543, study PRJNA631951) | gut metagenome | biome: gut microbiome; feature: rumen; material: CR-attached | host: Bos | place: Iran: Karaj | collected 2018-10 | reverse complement strand
AGAAATTCAGAGTAGAGTCCGACCTCTTAGGCGAACTCAAAGTACCAGCCGATGCATTATACGGCGTACAGACACAGCGTGGTATCAACAACTATCACATCTCGCGCAAGACGATGTCGATGTATCCAGACTTCATCAAAGCTATTGCTTACGTGAAGCTGGCTGCAGTAGAAACCAACCACACACTCGGCGTGATCAACGACGAGATTGCCGGTGCCATCTCACAGGCCTGTCGTGAGTTGATAGATGGTAAGTGGCATGAGAACTTCCCCATCGACATGATGCAGGGTGGCGCAGGAACATCGGTGAACATGAATGCCAACGAGGTGATAGCCAATCGTGCCCTCGAGATCATGGGCTATGAGAAGGGCGACTACCAGCATTGCTATCCGAACGATCACTGTAACTGCGGACAGAGTACCAACGACGTTTATCCTACCACCATCCGTCTAGCCATCGTGCACATGAACAAGAGTCTGATTGCAGCCCTTACAGGCTTGATCAGCGCCTTCCGTTACAAGGGCGACGAGTTTAAGGACTGCATCAAGATGGGTCGTACACAGCTGCAGGATGCCGTGCCTATGACCAGCGGACAGGAGTTCAACGCCTACGCCAACAACCTGGAGGAGGAGATACTGAACCTGGAGCGCAACGTGAAGCTGCTGCTCGAAATCAACATGGGTGGTACAGCCATCGGTACAGGACTGAACGCCGTTCCTGGATTCGCCAAGCTCTGTGCTGCCAACCTGGCCAAGCTGACGGGTGAAGCCTTCGTATCGGCTAGCGACCTTGTAGAGGCAACGCCTGATACGGGTGCATACGTGAGCTACTCTTCAGCCCTTAAGCGTCTGGCCGTGAAGCTGTCGAAGATCTGTAACGACCTGCGACTGATGGCCTCTGGTCCTCGTTGCGGACTCCATGAAATCAACCTGCCGCCGAAGGCTCCTGGATCTTCCATCATGCCGGGTAAGGTGAACCCCGTAATTCCTGAGGTAGTGAACCAGGTTTGCTTCAAGGTGATTGGTAATGATACCACCATTAGCTTCGCTGCCGAGGCTGGTCAGCTACAGCTGAATGTGATGGAGCCTGTAATTACTGAATCACTCTTCGAGAGCCTCATCTGGATGAGAAGAGCCATTGAGACCCTCACCGAGGAGTGCATACTCGGCATCACCGTGAACAAGGAGCACTGTTTGGAGATGGTGAAGAACTCCATCGGTATCGTGACAGCCCTGAACCCCTACATCGGCTACAAGACCTCGACGAAGGTGGCCAAGGAGGCGCTGGAAACCAACCGCTCGGTTTACGATATCGTGCTGGAGAAAGGACTCATGACTCAGGAGAAGCTCGACGAAGCCCTCGACCCCGCGAAGATGCTTGCTTCACACAAGTTCATAGAGAATTGATGTTGATGTCAATGATTGGAAAAAAAACGGGACAACTCTCAAGTTGTCTCGTTTTTTTATATCTTAAGGCATAGAAGTGTAATATCATCGCTGGGTTCGGCATCGCCCACGTGGGTGGCCACTTCCCTGAGAATATCTCCAATCAACTCACGGGCATTATCCATGGGATGATCTTTAAGAATGTCGATCAGCCAGTCATCGCCCGTCTGCTTTTGGTCCATATTCTCTGCCTCAGTCACACCGTCGGTGTAAAGCAGCAGCATCTTGTCTTTCATGCCTTCTACGGTGTGGCCGATAAATTCCAATCCGGGCCATAAGCCGATGGGGGCATTGGTTTCTTGCATCTGGAGGAATTGTCCGCCTACCACTGGGGGATTATGGCCGCAGTTACAGTATTCCAGAACGCCTGTACGCAGGTCGATCTCGCCGATAAACATGGTAGCAAACATGCCGTTCTCATTGTCGGCTGCTACGGCTTCGTTCACCTTCGTAGCTATCTCTGCGGGTGTTTTTCCCTCCTTGGCTACGATGCGGAACAGGTTAACCACCACCGACATAAACAAGGATGCTGGTACGCCCTTTCCACTGACATCGCCGATACAGAAGCAGAGACGTTCGTCGCCATCGCGCAATGATGGTGGCAGCAGTAAGAAGTCGTAGAGGTCGCCACCCACTTCCTTGGCTGGCGTCATCGATGCATAAAGATCGATGTCTTCACGATCGGGGAAAGGTGGGAATATGCGTGGCACCATACTCTCCTGAATGCTATGCGCAATACGCAGTTCGCTGTCTATTCGCTCTTTCGCCTTGGTAGTAGTCTCCAGTTTTTCATAGGCATCCTCCAACTTATTATAGGCCGTCTGTATCTCTTTCAGGTGTTTCTGGCGACGATAGAAATAGTTAATGAGAAATCCTGCTACAATCAAGCCGATGACGGCTGCCGACAACGCCTGCAGTTTCTTGGCGTGCTCCTTCTGCTGTTGTGCTTCGAGTTTCGACTGGTATTCTGAGATTTTCAGATCCTTGTTATGACGGTCCAGACTGTCGTTTCTCAGTTTTGTGGCGGCATTGATCAGTTCGGCTTCTCGTTTCTGCAGGCTCAGATTCAGCGCCTCTTCCTCCAATCGCTTCTGTTCCAGTTCATCATTGATATGTTCCAGTTCCAGCATCTGGTTTTCGATGCGCAAGTCCTTGGCTTCGTTCTCAGCCCGAGCAATACTCAACTGCAGGGCGTGCTCCGTGGCCTGTTTCCTACTTTCGGCTGTATTCAGCGAGTCTATCAGCTTATTATACGACTTCATCGTGAAATAGGCCTGCCTGAAACTGTCGAGCAATTCGTAAGCAACTGCCATATAGGTCAGTCTGTTTGTTGGTAGACTGATACGCTTGGCTGCTTCCAGCGCTTCTCGCGGTTTGTTGTTCAGACGGTAGTAGTTATAGTCTACAATGCCGTTCATACCTATGTCACGACCTGTTTTCTTCCTGAATTTCTTATAATCCTGATAGTATTGGTTGAATGTCTTGATGTCAATCTGATTATCGGGAATGTGGGAATAGGCTATACAGAGGTATGCGAGTGCCAGCTGATGATGAGAGTCGTTTAAGTTTGGTTCTTTCATAGCCTTCTTGGCCATATCCATTACCTTCTGATATTGTTTGGCGTTGTAATATATTCGGGCCAATCCTAAATAGTCTTTTGCGGCACTCTCCTCTGGGAAGTAGCGATGGATGTAGTTGATACATTCCTTATAGGATTCTTCCAGATTATTGTCAACCTTGAGCACGCCCTGTATCGTAATGTTAGCCGATGTGGCGCAATATAAGCCAAACTTGCTGTCGCGCGCTTGAGCATGAGCGCGCAACTGTTCCAGCATGGCCTGACCCTCCTTGCGGTCTTTTTTTCTGAAGATGAAAAGCACCTGATTACCCCATGTACGATAGAAAGTCTTTTCGTCGCCCGTCTTCTGGGCCATTTCTTTCAGTCGGTCTGAAGTTTCCATGAATCGCTGCAGGCTGTCAGTACCGAAAAGCCGGTACATATCTGTGCGCAGTTGTTCCACTTGCGTCCGTAAATCCTGAGCTGATACCGTCAGTGTCAGCAACATCAGGATTCCCCCACACAGCCATCTCAGCCTACACATAAACACAAAACATATTAATTCTTTGGCAAATATAGTAATAATTCTTCTTTTTTTCGTATTTTTGCATCGAATATTTAACAAAAGTTGATGATTGGCAGTTTGTAAGATGACTGAAATAGGAGTTCACAATAAGGTCCACATCGTGGAAGGCACCAAGGATCAGGCGGCAGAGATAGCCCGCCTGATTATGACGGCTATGACGGATGACTGTTGCCTATACTTCTGTGGCGACGGCTTTGGATTAAATGATTTCCACAAGATGATGACGATGCTTGTGGAGCGCGAGAATTCACAGTATAGTTACAGGAATACGCTGGTGGCGATGGATGGTGATAAGATCATCGGCATCTCTGTGAGCTATGACGGTGCCAGGCTGCATGAACTGCGAAGGGCTTTCATCGAAGCTGCGAAAAAATACATCGGAAAAGATCATTCTGGCATGGATGATGAGACACAGGCTGGCGAGCTCTATCTGGACTCTCTGGCTGTACTTCCTGAATATCGCCGTCAGGGCATTGCCCGAAAGCTACTAAAGGGCACCAAGGAACGGGCCAACAGATTGGGATTGCCTTGTGTCGGTCTGCTGGTCGACAAAGACAATCCCATCGGCGAGGCGCTATATACCTCTATTGGTTTCCGCTACATAAATGACAACCAATGGGGTGGCCATCCTATGAAGCATTTAATATGGTAACAGCTCAATTAGCCCTTCCGCCCGAGCCACGTGAGTTCTCTCCAAAGCCCCTCTAACGGTCCGCGAGGATGACTGCTAAACCAATAACGTGCGAAGAGATACTGGCAAATAACCATAGCGCAGCCAACCATGACGGCATAGGTAATGCCCAGAAGATGGTAACAGGCCAAGCCATAGCCGCAGAAGATGGCACAGCCGATGACGGACTGCAGCAGATAGTTAGTGAGACTCATGCGGCCGAAGATGCAGAGATGATGGAGCACCCGGCGAACACCCTCGAAAGCATACCAGGCTGAAACAACGGCTGAGACAATCATCAGCAGGATAATGAAGTTGTAGATGGGCTTGAGCCACGAGTCGAGTTCGCCGAAATCTACGAAACTCAACGCAATGACAACGATGGCTGATATGCCGAGGATAGTGTGCCAAATCTTCAGATTGCGTCCCTCGTTGTAAAACATTCGCTGACGTCCCAATTGCATGCCGAGGATGAAGAGGCAGAGCAACTGCGTCAATCGTCCGCTGAAGACATTGAACCGGAAGTTTACCTCAAATCCATATCGCAGGTTGGTAAGAGCATTCTCCAAGAACGTGCCATGCTCGTGGGCGCTATTGATCTTACTGTATAGTTCCCACATGGTGGTGTGGTCGAGCGTGGTGCCCGTCAGCAGACAATAAAGCTCTACGGGCTGAATGGCCAGCAGGGCGATGATGCACCACACCCACTTGGACGGCAGATAGCTGATGGGGATGAGCAGCAGGCCATAGCAGGCATAGAGCATCAGGATGTCGCCATCATAGAAGGTAACATTGATAACGCCAAAGAGAAAGAGTAAGCACATACGCCATGCAAAGCGTAAGGAGAAGTTCTTGCCTTTCTGCTGCTGGTTATCGTTCATGATGAAGAAACTCAGTCCGAAGAGCATGGCGAAGATACCATACATCTTGCCAGAGAGCAACCAGGCTAGCACGTCGGCTACAGTCTGATCACTGGCCAGCGTATGGACTATCGGCTCCTGGGTGAAGATATTGAAGTGCTCTACGGAGTGATACAGGATGATGCCAGCCACAGCGATACCTCTCAGGGCATCGGCCACATCGATTCGGGTGTTGGGTAAATTGCGGGTTTGATACATTGTATTTATATTGTATTAATTGTCTTTTGCAGTTCTTCCAGGAATCGGGCTGCGTGAGAGCCGTCCATCTGAGCATGATGGAACTGGAAGGAGATGGGCAAGGTGGTCTTAAACCAACCCTTGCGATAACGCCCCCAAGCCACGAAAGGATTGGTGAATCTGCCGCTATACTGATTGACGATGCCATCGAGTTCAGTGCCTGTGACTGCCGATGTGCCTACGATGACGGCTTCATCGTCCAGGATGTCCTGACAAGTACGGCTGATGGTCTCCATGAGATGCAGGTAATTGGCATTAAACGCCTCGAGGTCGTCGCTGACGGCAACATCGCAGAAACTGAGTCCGCCCTTGACATTATCAGCTATCACATTGATGGCCATACGGTCGTATTTGTACAGTTTCCGGTCATGGGGCAACATGTAAAACTCTGGTATCCCTGATGCTGCCTTGCCGATGCACCAGCACAATAGCATATTGAATTTCATACCGCGCCGACGGCTCACCTTACAGAGCCGCGTGACGTCGAAGGTCTTTATGAGCGTCACCATCGGCATGGGCGACTTGGTCCACAGCTCGAAGGCGACGGCTCTGTTGGTATCCTTGGGATTGATTTCCTGTTTCATCTACTTTGTTTATCTGTTTTGATGGCGCAAAAATACAAATAATTGCCGAAACAGCCAAATTTTTGGGACATTCTTGCGCAGAACTACATACGGGCCTTCTGCTTCTCGCCGGCACCGGAGCCACGATACTTAGAGCGGGCCTCGTTGAACTTCCAGTTGAGGTTGACGAGGAACGTGCGGCGGGCAGGGTTGTGTACTGTCAACTCGCGGAAACCGAAGATAGTGGCATCGGTCTTGTTGGTGTTGAAGATATCGACGCAGCGCACATCGAGCGTCAGCAGACCCAGACGGCGGAGGTTGAAGTCGCGCTGGATGCCGAGTTCTGCATTGAAGCGGTTGGAGATGATGCGGTTGTTATTGTAATCGCCCTTGTTAGCCCACTGGGCATTGGCACGCAAGCGGAAGCTGTGGGGCAGTTCGATGTCGTTCTGCCAAACGAACGTGAAGTATGGGCGGTTCAGCGTCAGGATTGAACCGTCGGCCGTAGGCGATTGATAGTTCTGGAACACAGCGAAGGCGTACCACATGGGATGCCACTTGCCGATGGTGGGCATAGCCGAGAGATTGATGGTGAACTGATTGTAGTCCTTGTCGCTGTTGATGGGGCGCACGAGGCTGACGAGGGGATCCTCAGAACCAGGGAAGGGCTCAGTAGACATCGTGACAACATCCTTATTGCGGGCGTAGTTCAGCGAGAGGTTAGCCCACTTGTAACTTGCATTCAGCACGAGGCTGTGGGTGTAGGTAGGCTGCAAGTAGGGGTTACCGCTCTGGTAGGTGTAACGGTTGACGTAGATCGTAGAGCTGGTCAGGTTGCCATAGGCCGGGCGCTCAATGTCGCGACGATACGACAGGCTGAGTTGTAACTTCCCGATGGGAGCTGACAGGGTAGAGGTAGGGAACCAGTCGCCGTAGTTACGGCACACTTCGTCCTCGCGCTTGCCGAAGTTGAAGTAGTCGTTGGTCAGGTGTTCATAGCGCAGACCAACCTGAGCGAAGACCTTGCCGAACTGACGACCATACTCAACGAAACCTGATGCCGACTTCTCGTTGATCTCCGAGTCGGTGGTTTTTACGGGCACATAGTCGGAAGCCAGGAATGTATAGGCATCCGTGCGGTGGTTGTAGCTGTACTCGCCGCCAACGGAGAGATTACCATTCAGCACAGGATAGCTGAAGATGAGCTTTGAGGCCCAGAAGTTGTTGGCGTTGTCGGTATTATTCTCGATAGTACGATCGACTGGGGTTGAGCCTACAAGCGTAGTCTGTTCCTTCGTTCGGCCTGGTATATTGGTATCGTCGAAGAGTCCGTCGATGTTCAGGTCGATACCCAGCTTGCCCACCCTACCATTATAATAGGCGTTAAAGATGTGCTTCTTGACACTCTCATCCTGCCAGATATAGCTTGCAGAATGCTCGGTCATGATGCCGTTCTCGAACATATCTGTAATATAGTCGCCCTTCGTCTCACCGCTGGGCGTACGGTCGTATTTGTAATAGGCACCAAAGGTATGGTTCTCGTTAACCATATAATTGAACTGCAATTGTGGCGACCAAGCGTGCCAGGGGTGTCTGATTTCCTGAGTGGAGTGACCGGTTACAAAGTCGGGACCAACGTAGTAAGCTAGGTCGTTTTCCTGCAAGCCCTTATAGTGATTATAGGTGCCCACCCAGAACGAGCCCGTAACGTCGAGTCCGCCTGTACGGTAGTTAGCGGTGAGGTTATTATTCAGCGAACCGCCGTACTGGTACATGAACTGTGTGCTGTTCTGGAAACTCAGGCCTTCGCCCTGTGCCTTTTTCAGTGTGATACGCACGACGGCCTTCACAGAGGCTGCATAGCGGGCACCTGGATTCTGGACCACATCGACATGCTGGATCTGATCGGAACGCAGGCGTGAGAGTTCCTTCATGTCCTGCACCTTGCGCCCGTTGATATATACCTCGGCATCGCCACGGCCCAAAACCTTCACACCACCATCGCGCTCAGCCTCCAAAGAAGGAATCTTCGACAGGGCATCGCTCAGGGTTCCGGCCTTCTCAAGTATCGTACCAGCAATGGTGGTGCGCATGGCGTCGCCCTTCACATGGGTCTTTGGCAACTGTCCCTTCACCACGACTTCTTTTAGGAGTTGCGTGTCCTCCTTCATCTGGATGGTCAAGTTCTGCCCTGCATTGATATATAAGGTCTGGTAGCCAACGCTGGTCACCTTGAACAGACCTTCATTGGCATCCGTCACAATCTTGAACACGCCGTCCATATCCGTCATTGCACCCTGCACAAAGGCAGAATCGGGCAGCGACAGCAGTACTACATTCACATAGGGCATCGGTTCGCCCTTCTCGTCAATCACTCGTCCGCCCCAATCCTGTATCTTGGCGGAACTTGTCAGTGTCATCATCATTGCAGCCATGAGAGCTGTCATCCTAAAAACAATCTTTTTCATATACCTATATCCTTTTAATCGTTTCTTTGACCTATTTGTCGTATTTGACGCTGAGAAATTACAAATTGTTGCAGAAGAAGGTTAATTTTTGATATCCACGCCGCCAAAGAAATTGCTGGCGACGATGTGGAGGGTGGGCGCTTTCGGATCGGGGGTATGTGTGACATGGTTGCCTACTCCACCGATAAAACTGCGACTCTTCACTACAACGTTAACATGGGTTGGCACATAAAGTTCGATGCCACCGCAGAAAGTGTGGATGTCAATCTCCTCATCCTCGGTAATCACAGCCTCGTGCAGGTCCATGCGGATACCGCCGCAGAAAGCATCAAGGCGGGCACCGTGGAACGTCTCGCCGCGATATACATACTCATCGCCACCATAATGTACTGAGCAGCAGATGCGCTTGCCATCCTCACCGATGGGCAGCGGGCGCTGCAACCACTGGTCGGGATCGCGGCGGTAACTGTCAATAATCAGATGAGCACCTACACATATAATAAGGAATATGCAGAAATAAGTAACCCAAGGTTGCTCGGTTACCTGCGCGAACCAACTCCAATGAATAAACTCCCAGATTATAGTCAACTTAAGCAGTCCGGCTACAATAAAAACTAATCCGATAATCGTTCTTGGTTTCATTACTTTTACTTTTTATAATTAAACGTTTCTGGGTGCAAAGGTATTATGTATCGCCATACCCTCCAAATTTCTGGGATATTCTGCATAGTTTTGTGATAAACGGAGCCAAATGTGTGATGAAATGACTGAAAAGTGACGAATGATTTGGTGATTTAACAGAATTGTATTACTTTTGCCAATCGTATGAACAAAGGTCACAAAGAAACCATCAGCACTCGTTTCATCAGCACCGCCTTCATGGTGCTGGCATTAGCCATCTTCAAGCCCTTTGGACTTGAAATGTGGCAATGGCAAGCCTCTATTCATCTGCTGGCTTTATTTGCATTGGGCCTGTTCAGTTGTTTTCTGACGGAAGTCATTCTGCGATACATGATTCGCATGCCACGCTCCTACGACCGTGGTATCAGCTATATCATCAGCAGGAATCTCCGTTTCCAATGCATCAACACGCCGTTGGTGTCGCTACTCATCTGTCTCTATCGCCACTTTGCGATGAGCGAGCTGGTAGAGGGCAACAGACTGTCGTTGAGCAACTATCTGGAGACGCTAGTGATTATCGCATTCCTCTCCTTCGCCATCGGACTCTACTGGCGCTTCAAGTTCCGCAATAAATATCTGGCGATGGAATTGGAAGAGACTCGACAGTTGAATGAGGAGTTGAAGAAGATGCAAGAAGAACGTGTTGTTGCGGATTTAGAATCCGCAGTTCCTGACTCAGGGATTGCAGATCCCATCCAACAACCAACGACTCCCCTCCAACAGGAATTGACCCTCGCTGGTACAACCAACGAATCTGTAACACTACAGTTATCCCACTTATTATTTATTGAGGCCGTTGGCAACTATGTCAAAGTGAGCCATCTGCGCGACGGACAAGTGCGTACTGACATGCTTCGCGCCACCATGAAACAGATGGAGGAAACACTTCTACCCTACCCGATGATTGTGCGCTGCCATCGTGCATTTCTGGTTAACCTTGGTCAGGTAGAGCAAATCATCTCGCATTCTGGTTCCATCCAGCTGCTCATCAAGCACTGTCAAGAATCGCTCCCTGTATCGCGCAGCAATATGGCACAGGTTCGTGCTGCGATTAAGCAAGAGGAAAGTATATAAATAGTCATTGTTTGGTGACCTAAAGCACTTTCTTGGCTCCAGGAATCAGCCTTACCAACCATGTGAGCACAAACGAACAGATGGTGGTAATAATGCCAATGAACATAAACTTGCCGAAGGCCCCCATCCAGATGCTATCAGTGGCATATTGCAGAACTATCATTAGCAACAGATGGAAGATATAAGCGCCATACGACTGAGCAGCACACCACTGCCAGAACTTACTGTCGCAATTGCCATACTGGCGGAACAGCCAGAGTAGTCCGAAACAGATAAACACGCACAAGAGCGATTCGTAAATGCCAAACCACTGAGTTACGAAGTCGTTCCAAACACCCCCGTCGCGGAGATAGATGCCTAAAGCTAAAAGGCAGCCAATCATTAACGATAGAGCTCCTGTAATATTACCCATTTTTTCGAGCCAGGCAAATCTTCGTGCCAAAATACCGATGACAAACATCATCACATACTGCAGATAGTGGGCAGGCTCCATTGGCAACGGGATGATGCCAAAGGGCCAGATCCAATGATCCTGTGGACTGACCTGACGGATGAAATAACTACCTATACCCATCACACCACCAAATATCAGCAGGCCGATGATGGTAGGTTTCGATGAACACTCACTATCGATTGGTTTGCAGATTTGGCGTATCAAGGCATAAATAAGACAGAATACGAGCAGACTCTCGATATACCACATGTGTCCAATCTCAGGTTTGCCTGATAAAACAGATATCAGTCCACCCATCAGCAACAGCGGGATTCCCAGGCGGATGAGTTTCTTCTTCACAAACACCTTGGCCCCCTGCTTATCAAAACTTGTGGGCACGAAGTAACCTGAAATCAGGAAGAACAGCCCCATAAAGAAGGCTGCATTAACTGAGAAGAAATGCCATATCCAAGGCATAAACTCGGCAGGATTGCTGGGATGATAAGCCCAGTCGCCACCATCGCCGTATGCCTGACCTGCGTGGTGGAATATCACCAGCACCGTCAGACATACCTTCAGATTGTCCAGATATAAAAGGCGTTTCTTATTCATCCGTCATACTATTCTTTTAATACTGCTCTACGAAGTCGCGCACCAATCGGAATACAGGCTCATAACTGTCGAAACGGACTGTCTTGTATGTATCGAAGATGGTATGGTAGTATTGGAAGGCATCACCCTTTTCGTTCTCTAAGAAAATGCAGGGCACATGGCGCGTGGCGAAGGGATAGTGGTCGCTATTGGCAGCCAGGTCGCCACGATACAGAGCCTCGAAGTGGTGCTTCTCTGTATTGATCGTCTCAAAGAGTTTAAAACCTAGCATCCCCTCATCGCTCACCTCGCAGTACTGAACTGGGTTGTTGTCACCAATCATATCGATATTAAACAGGTACTTGATCTGACTCAGCGGTACAATGGGATGCTCAACGTAGTAATTGGAGCCACGCAGATTAGCATCTTCACCAGAGAAAGCAATAAAGTACATATCATAGGGCGGACGATGCTTGGCATAATAGGCGGCTAATGTTACGATGGCGGCAGTACCCGAGGCATTATCGTTGGCTCCGGCATAGAATACCTTCTTGCCCAAATTGCCAAGATGGTCATAATGCGCAGTGAAGACGTAGCAACTATCGTGGCATAGCCCAGCAACCTTTGCAATGACGTTGAAACACTCGTAATCTTTCAGGAACTGATTGTCGACATTCACTTTTACACGCTGTACGCCCTCAATAGCCTCGGGTGTTACCCATATGATAGGTTTATCTACCACTTTCTCACCGTAGGCTTTAAAAAATTTAATTGGTGCCTCCCATGTGTAAATGAGTCCAGCATTGTTACATTCGTTAGCCTTTTGTAAACGGGAGAAATCCTTGCGATGCTTGTAAGTGAACCAGAACTCGCATGCCACCAGACAGTTGGCGTATTCAGGCTTGGCAAGGTCGGCAAACATCTGCTCAGCATTATAGTTCAGCGTGTCGACATGATAGACAGGAAACTCACCCTTCACGCCAGGTGAATACTCTCGCATCGAGAAATCCACACCAGGTTCTAGCTTTTTTCCATCGGCCCACATCTGCATCTTACCACAGAACGTATTGATGTTCAACTTGAAAGGTTGTAGTGTCACCTCGTCCACACCTGCCTTCTCAAACTCCTTCTGTAGATATTTACCGGCCTTGTTTGCACCTTCCTTAGCATAGCCTCGTCCTTGGTACTTGGCTGAACTGAGTTCCTTTATTACTCGTTTGTAATGTGCCAAGTCCTGTGCACTGCCCGGTATGCAGACCAAAGCCAAAAGTACTATTGATAACCACTTTCTCATTATTGTTAGCTTAATCGTGTCCTTGGGGATAATCTCTTTTTTATATTACTTTCCTATTTCGAAATGGAATGGCTTGTCGAAGTGGCGGCGGGAATAGTAAGTGATGGAAGGATGCTTCATATCCATCACCATCGTCCAAGCCGTTCCGAGGAATCCCTCGCGCTGAGGTTGTGAAACAGCCGAGATGGCATCAGTCAACTGTTTCTCACTCATCACACCGCCCGTCTGGTCGAACCGTTGGCAAAGTCTGTCATAACGGTCATCACCTTCTGCAAGTCCTACATTTAGTTTTTGCTCGCACAAATAGTGATTGGCTACGGCAGGTGATTCCGTTACCACCATTTTATTGTCAACATACTCCACAACCACGCTTCTGCCCGTGGGATCAGCCATTGCGTAATGATGAGCCGAACCAATATCTGAGTGCATATCGATACCTTCAAGCAGTTTGAGAGCCTCGTCTACATTAGCCGCATTCTTCAGCATATAGGCGATGGCTGCTGTCGTCGTTAGGTCGGGTTTGCTGGTGCGCTGGTTAGTCTGTATCGTATCGCCAGCCATCAGATCGGCAATGGCCAATCCTTTCTCGTTGATACCATCGAGGGCGACAAACAACCCAGTCAAAGCCATATACTGATTCTTGAATCCTTCGGGCTTGTAATCCTTACCAAATCCGTAGAACTCCGCGTTGAAAGTAGTGATTGTTTCGTACCCCTTATCAGGAATGCAATGCATGATAACGGCAATAGCCGACGGGAAATCGAAATTGCGACCCATCATCACGCCGCCGTCGGGTGTGCTCACCGTGAGTGCCGAACATCCATAGGGTTCTTTCGAAGTATCCACTTCAGGCTTGTAATGTCCTTTCGACAAGAATTCAATGATAAAGCCAACCATATCGTCGGCTTTCTCAAATCCACCCTTCGTCATTAATCCGTCGAACCCATCGTCGCCCCGATACTCCATGTAGTACAGCCCGTCGTCGAGTTTCACGCAAGAATTAGCGCCTTTAATCAGTGGTCCGAATTCCATCCATACTAACACACCTGCGACTACGACCAGTCCCAGCACACTCAACAGTGCAATTTTCAATACTTTCTTCATTGTAGATTTAAATTGATGTTTGTCTATTTGACGCTGCGAAGATACAAATAGTTGCAGAAAAAACTGTAAAAAGATGAAACTTTTCGCTTTTTAGGTGGTATTTTCAATTAAATGGTGTATCTTTGTCGGCAAAATCAAGACCAAATAAAACCAAAACAATGGAAACAAGAGTATTGCGCGAGATTACGCCTTTGAACGAGAATGACTTTATGTACGTGGCCAATCGCCATAAGAAGGAATTTGATTATCCCATTCACGTACATGATGTATTAGAACTCAACTTCGTGGCCAATGGTGCGGGGGCTCGGCGTGTAGTCGGTGACTCAAGCGAGGTGATAGGCGATTTGGACTTAGTACTCATAACAAGCTCCGATTTAGAGCATGTATGGGAGCAGCACGAATGCAAGAGTGAGGACATCCATGAAGTGACGATTCAGTTTCGACTTAATTTCGACTTGTCCACATCGCCATTCAGATTCAATTCGTATAAATCCATCTATCAAATGCTCATCAGGGCAAAGCGTGGACTAGCATTCCCTCCTCAGGCTATTATGATGGTCTACCACCGTCTTGTCCGACTTTCATCTTTAGAAGAAGGTTTCTTGGCTGTGCAAGAGTTTTTCTCTATACTCTATGAATTATCGAAATACGACGATGCTCGCGAGTTGGCAACCTCTTCGTTTGCCAAGGTTGGAGTGGAAAGTGAATCGAAACGGATTCTGAAAGTGAAGAACTATATCGATGAGCACTATAAAGAAGAAATAAGTCTCGATCAGTTGGCTAATCTTGTTGGTATGGCATCAACAGCATTCAGCCGATATTTCAAACAACGCACTGCCAAGAACATCTCTGAGTATATTGTCGACATCCGTCTAGGGCATGCCGCTCGCTTATTGGTCGACACCTCAGATAGCATCAGCGAGATTTGCTGGAGAACAGGCTTCAATACGCTATCAAACTTCAACCGTCTGTTCCGAAAGCGCAAGGGTTGCAGCCCAACTGAATTCCGTGAGAAATACCAGAAGACAAAGGTTATCGTTTAAGCATCAGCCATGAGGAAGCTTGGATTAATAGGAATCACAAATATTGTAATGGCTCTATGGGCTATTGCCTTCTTTGTATTCTTCCAATTCTGGTATCCATACCATTTCTTCTTCCAGGAACAGAACCAACTATTTTTATGGTCTTGGGATTATATTTCGACCTATAATCACAATGGAGGACTAGCACTTCTGTTAGGTGACTTCCTAACGCAGTTCTATTACTATCTGTACGTAGGAGCCATCATCCTGACGATTTGTCTGTTGCTCGTGGGAACCTTATTATATAAGGCACTTAGGAACTTCAAGGTAGGCAAAATGATCGCTCTGATACTGGCACTGGTAGTGATGACCTTTATGGCCGTCTGTCATTTCAGCATAAGCTATCGTCTGTCATCTACCATCGCCATGATAGGCTGGTGTCTGTTACTATGGCTTGTATCGATGATGAACGGTTGGAAGATGCGTCTGATGCTGCTGGCACTCGGCATACTGCCCACTTGGCTGCTCTTTGGATTGCCAGAAATAAAGAAGCTACAGGGACCCGACCTGATTCTGGAGAAAGACTTCGCCGTGGATTGCGAATACTACTTTGGCAACCACGACAAGGTCATTAGAATGGTAGAAGGTTCTGAAAAGTGGACAGACCAAATGCTTTTCTTCTATAATCTGGCTCAAGCCCAGCGTGGCGAACTGCCCGACCATCTGTTGAAGTTCACACAGAACTACCTAGGCACCTTCGAGAAGATAGGACCCGAGACCCCTATGCTCACCATCCGCAATATGAACGAGCTCTACTGGGCATTAGGCGACATGACGTTTACGGAACGGGCGGCGATGATGACCAATGTCTTCTCGCACAACAACCGCAACGTCCGTATGATGCGCCGACTGGCAGAATGTAACATTGTAAGCGGCGACTCGTTGGCAGCAGAGAAGTATCTGCGCATCCTCGACAAGACACTGGTATACGGCAAATGGGCAGAGAATATGCGTCAACACGGCAAGCAGATCTATCAGAAGAAAATGCAGATGGTGAACCAGCACGACACCATCACCATTACCGATAATGCCCACTTCCTGATGATGCAGTTGCTCGATGCCAACGCCGACAACACCATCGCCCTCGACTACATCCTGTGCAGTAACCTGCTACTGAAGGATATCACTAACTTCAAGCGCGACTACGACCGTTATTGCATAGACACTGGCAAGCCTCGATTGAAACCACTCTATCAGGAAGCCCTGTGCATCTGGTTGGCTGGCACCAATGCACCTCAGGAGGAATGGGAGAAGTACATCAAGAAGGCTGACGTGTTCCAACGCTTCCAGCAATATAACGAACAACGAGGCAGCACACAGTTCAAGGGTTCATATTGGTATTATTTCGATAAGATAAAAGCTCCGGAGATATGAGAAAGTTTTTTATCCACATAATACTCTTAGGATTTCTAAGTTTCCTCACTTCCTGCACGCCGACACCGAAGGATGTCGTGATGCAAGACGAGCTGCCTCCTATCTATCCCGACTACTGCGATGTGACCATACCAGAGAACATCGCCCCCCTGAACTTCCTGTTGCGTGCCGACTGCGAAGCCATTGAGGTGAAGGCAGTAGACCTGACGCTGAATGCCAGCGGCAACGAGGCTGTGTTCGACATCGATGACTGGAAGGCGCTGATGCAGCAATCTGCTGACAAGGAGGTAGAGGTTACCGTGACTGCCCTCATCAATGGCACATGGCAACAATATCGATCCTTCAAGTGGCAGGTGGTAAGCGACAAGGTAGACCCTTACCTCACCTATCGCCTCATAGAGCCCGACTACGAGATATGGAACCACGTGCAGATTCAGCAACGCTGTGTGGAGAACTTCGATGTGAATGCTCTCGGACATTACGAGCAACTGGAGAACCGTTGTATGAACTGCCATACCTACGCCAATCAGGATCCCAATCTGTCGATGATGTATGTACGTGGTCCTGGTGGTGGTGCCATTCTGAATCGCAACGGCGTACTGAGCAAGCTCAACATCCCTGGTAGTGTGTATTTCGGTTTCAGTCCTACGGGCCGTTATATCACCTACTCCACCCAGAAGATTATTCCCGCTTTCCACAGCTTGGCCAGCAAACGATTGGAAGTTTACGATGCCGCATCGAACGTCTTCGTGGCTGATATGCAGGAGCATCGCGTTATCTCATCGCCCTTGCTCAGCGATAGTTTAAAGTTCGAGACTTTCCCCACGTTCTCACCCGACGGCAAGTACATCTACTATTGTAGTGCCGATACTGTGAGTCTACCACAAGATATTAAGAACCTACAGTATAGCCTCGTCCGCATTCCCTTCGACGAGAGCACTGGTACCATCGGCACGCAAGTCGACACACTTTTTAGCGAACGGAGTGTTTGTCATCCTCGTCTCAGCCCAGATGGACGTTTCGTTCTCTATACCGTAGCCGATTACGGCACTTTCCCCATCTGGCACCCTGAGGCTGACCTCCAGATGATGAACCTCCAAACTGGCGCCATCGACAACCTCAACAACGTCAATAGTCAGAAGAGCGACACATATCACTCTTGGAGCAGCAATAGTCGATGGTTTGTCTTCGCCTCAAAACGCGATGACGGGCTGTATGGTAAACCCTATTTCTGCTATGTCGACAAGGACGGCAAGGCCCACAAACCTTTTTGTCTGCCACAGGAGCACCCGACGTTCTACGACAACAACCTGAAGTCGTTTAACGCCCCGGAACTAGGCAAGGGTAAGGTTCCCTTCGACGTGGATGATGTTGCCAAAACGATGAAAGAACAGGCTATTTCATTTAAATAACTATTCTTTCTATTTTTTTGTTGCAAAATGGCAAAAGTGTCACTTTTTGGCATAAATGACTGAGTAGTAAGCAGATAGATGTAGTGACACTTTTTTAGAAAGTGTCACTACCTTCACAGGCCTTCACGAGGTAATATTTACAAAAGTAAAACAACTTGTTTTACTTTGTAAGAGACTATCTCTTACAGTTGAAGAGACTATCTTTTAGAGAACAAAACAAGTTGTTTTGTTGTCGTTGAAACTATTCCTTATTCATCTGAAGATGCTACCTTCGTCTCTATGCGCTTATCCGAAGCAATCTCGCGCCCTGCTTCGTAGGCATCAAAGTCTACCTTCGACTTCGTGAAGTCAGGCGTGTTGAAGGAGTAGATGCTTTCTGAATAATATTCTTTCGGATGGCGCTGAGGCAGCACGAAAGGCTTCGAGAACCTGCCTTGCTCGTCAATACAGGTCAGATAGAGACGGCTATACAGTCCATCATCCCTACGACTGGTGAAGACTATCCAATGGGAATTGATGTTCCAGTTATGGTAGCTGTCGGCCCGCTCGCTATTGATTTCCTTCAACTCACGGGCTTCTCCCGTCTGAAGATTGAGCAGCCACTGATTGCTCTCCTCATGCCAGATGGAGAAATAACCATAATCCATCAGCGTAAAGAGGATGTACTTCCCGTCGTAGCTGGGACGCGGCCAGGTGAGACTCTTACCTATGGCCACTGCATTGAAGATGGTATCCACCTGCTCACCGTATTTACCCGTCTCTGGATCGAAGGCTATCTTGCAAAGGTTATACTTCTCGTCCTTATAATGCAGGGGATAGTCCTGCTGCTTACAAGTCATATAATACAATGTCTTGCCATTAGGCGAAAAGACGGGCGAGTTCTCGCTCCAGTCCTTCGTAGAGAGGAGCGAGTCTTGGAGAATCTCATGGGTAGCGGGGTTATAGACAAACACATCGCTCGAAAGGTCGAACACCTCGATACGCTCATTAGAAACCACATGGAATCCCTGACGAGTCTGGTTGGTAGAAAAAGCACAATACTTCCCACTGGGGTGCCAATAAGGATACACCATCGAACCACCCAACTGATCGTTGCTGGCCTTGAGCCACTCACGCTGTCCATCGATCTGGAACATAGTAGCACCATGATCGCCACGAACATGAAATACAAACTTCGAGGGATCGGTCTGATGGGCTGAGTGACAGTTGACACACATGCCAGGCACCTGAGTATTTTCGATGATGGGATACTCATCGAAGGTGGAGAGATTGCGCTGATAGAGGCCCATCTTGCTGAACACTTCGTAACCAGGAGCAATACGACGATAGGTCAAGCCCCACTCATCGAGGGCATACGGACTGACTCTAACAGTGAAGTCCTGATACTGCCTCCACTGACCATCCTTCTTGATGCAAACGGTAAAGGTAAGTTCCCCACCTTTGTTCTGTTGTGTCAGTTCATGCCAATCGGCAATATCGAAGTCTGCCTCATCGCCCTGCACATGCAGTTCGCCACCCTTTGAGCCTCGTACCACAACATCCATGCAGTCGATATCGGCCTCAACGCTATTGAAGTTCAGTGGGGCTATCTCAGCAGGGATGGTTACACCAACATAATCAGGATAGATGGCAGGCAGCGCATCTACCCTTACAGGATTCTCCACTTTACTGGTACATCCCAGAATACTTAGGATTCCTACGATGCATAGGAAAAAACTATATCGCTTCCTCATAGCTACTTCACTAAATAATACCAAACCGTATTCTTGAATTTCTCCAGCTCGGGCGAGTTCTTACCTTGAGCGTACACTCTTGCAAACTCGTTCATCTGGCGCAATATCAGGTCGTTGACAATTCCCTGCGGAGGATTCTGTCGCTGCTGGAAGAATGCAAAGGCGATGGCCTCCTGACAACTTCGGGGATTATATGGGATACGATTCTGCACCACCTGCACATACTGCATAAAGCGAGCAACATCCCTTTCGAGCAGGGGTATCATCAACAGATACTGCGCTGCCATCCTGTTCTGTTGGTTATGCAGGAAGAGTTGTCCGCAGATCTTATCCAGATCGCGATCACTAAACAGAAGATCATCCTGCAGACGAATCTGTCGCATAGTACCATAGAGCGGATGGTTGTTAATAGCCTTCTCGTCACCCAGCATTGTCATCATGCGCTGAGCCCACTTGCGATAGAAAATAGTCTTCTGCAACATCTGCAGATACTTACGGGCCACCTCGTATTGACCATTGATGAGGTTGGTTTCTACTAGACGTTTTACCACTCTACCACTCTTATTATAATTCGGAATAGCCTCCATCGCCTCAAAAGCAAAACGCTGGGCCGTGTTCACCAGTCCGAGGTTGAAATAAATCTCGCCCGACAGTTGGGTAGTAGCAAAGTTACGCTCTGACTGAGGCAACAATCCTACTATACCACGCTGGTAGAAATCAAAGGCACGCTCTCCCAATTGGTTGGTCATACCCAATGCCAGGTTTGTGGCGCTGACACTCATCGGTAGATCGGGCATTTGCTTCTCGGCTTTGACGATAACAGCGTTCCAGTCGCCTACACGTACCAGATAATCGTACTCAATGAGTTCGTATGTCTTGTCGTTGTAATGACGGGGAACCAATAATATAGCCAGCACGACCATTACCACAGCAAGCACAACTTCCACGCGAGGCGAGGTCTTCATATTCTTGGCCAAACGATGAACCCAATATGCCAATGCCACCACTGCGGGGATGACCATCAACCAATAAGACGTGGTAATAGGTATACGGTAATAGCCAATGCCGAACATAACCCGCTGCATGGGGTATGGCAGATAATGAGCACTCAACAGCATCACAGCCAACACCCAAACCGCTGATACAGGCATGACGCAAACAGCTACCAACAATGCCAACGGTCCAATCAGCCAATACAATAGCGGAAAGATCAATAACAGAATAAAAAGTCTGATATATTTTTTCTGTGGCAGACATTTGTTCAATACCAGGACAGCAACCAGAGCCAGAACCAATGCTACAGCATACGTCAGCATCACATTCTCATCGCCCATGGCAAACCAAAGCATCTTGGCAGGAATAAAGCTCAAGGCATAATGTACCCTACGCTGCATCAGTCGCCACGTGAGCCGTTGCACCGTCATCAGGAGCAGGGCGATGATAAGGGCGCCTATAGTAACGATGTTATAGAACTGTACCAGGAACTCCGCGATGTATCTTGCCAAACCTCCCGGCTCCGACAAACGCTTCCAGAAGTAATCGTCATCGAAAAGGAACAGCTGCAACTGCTCCTGATAGGCCAGCGCAAAGGGATAGCAGAACCTCCAGAAGAGGAACACCACTAGGCCGAACAACAATGTCAGCCCTATCTTCCAGATTTTACTCAGGGATTTCTTCATTCGTATCGGCATTCATGGTTGCTATACGTCCGTCTGGCATCTTACGCTTATAAGTCAGGGGGAACTGATTCTTCAGGAAGTCGTGCAATATGCCTTCCTTCATATTTTCTGCCAACTGACGGCTGTAGTTCTTGTAAACCAGATGGAAGCTGTCGGCTCGCTGCTGGATATACTTGGCCTGAGCTGTATCACCCTGCTGCTGAAGCTCCAGGATATAACGACGCATCTTGGCCAACTCATGGTTATGAATCTCAGTGCGCACCTTCCACTTCTCCAATGAATCATTCTGAGGTGTACCCATGGCATGACTCACACTGTCGATCATTACCTTTACATCGCCTGGCTCGCTGATAACCAACAGAGGCTGGAGTCCAAAACGATAATGATAGTCCATCAAGATGGTGTACATCTGCATTGTATCGGTTTCGAAATGGAACTTGCCATCCTTGATCTCCATCGAGTCGACATACTCGGCTGTCTTGGGGCCTGTAAACGGCACGAGGAAGATACGTTTGCCCTCATACTGTTCACCATTCACAAAACCCTGAATACGGCAAACACCATCATTGGGTGATTTACAACTGTAGATCGTCACTACAGTTGCCAAAGCCATCAAACATAATAGAATCTTTTTCATCTTATCTTTACGTTTTCTCTTTTATTTTCAAATACCTGTCGATAAGCCTCATGGGCATCGAGCTCCACTTTCACCTTAGTAAAGTCGGGCACGTTATAGGCATCCATCATCTCCTGATAATATTTGCGGGGATTCCGCTGGGGCAACAGGAAGGGTTTTGATACCTTGCCCTTTGCGTCGATACTGGCCAAATAGAGTTTGGTGTACATCCCATCCTCTTGTTTGGAGGCAAAGACAAACCAACGACTATTACTACTCCAATTATGATAGCTCTCCGTCTCTGGACTGTTCACTTCCTTCAGTTCCCTACTCTCTCCCGTCTTCAGATCCATCAGCCACAGGTCGGCATCATCCTGACAAACAGGGAAGTTACCTCGACTACTCACACAATACATCAGCCATCGACCATCATATGAAGGACGAGCCAGTACATAACTCTTGTTTGTTGCCGGACCATTGAGCAATGTATCCACCACCTCACCAAAGGCACCCTTCTCTGCATCGAAGGCGATACGACAAAGCGAGCACTTCACCTTCTCGTATTCTGCAGGCACCCGACAAGGTTTCGAGCTGCTATAATAAAGCCACTTGCCATCATGCGAGAAGGCTGGGAATATCTCTAAATCCTCCGTTTGCAGCAGAGGCGAAAGGATGAGTTCGTTCGTACGGGTATCGAGCACTTCCACATTACTGAACTTATGATATACCTCAATGCGCTGTCCCGTTCCCGTAAAGAAACTCTGATGCACGGAGTTCACAGCCATCGCTACATAGTCGCCCTGCGGATGCCAATAGCCGTAGGAGCCAGCCGCATTGGTAGAATCCGTTTTCGTTTCCACCCAAGTCTGCCTGCCGTCTTTCTGAATCATCGTGCCCCCACCCTCACCACGCATCTGGAGAGTGATACGGTTGGGATTCGTACGATTAGCCGTATGACAGTTGAAACAACGCCCAGGCACCACCGTTTCCGTCAGGATGGCATATTCATCGAAGGTGCTCAGTTCGCGCTGATAGATGCCGATATCGCCACCTACCTCATAGCCAGGTTTAATGCGACGATAGGTCAGTCCCCATTCATCAAGACGATCGTTGCTGACAAAGACATCAAAATCGTCATACTGTGCCCAATGACCATCACGTTCTATTCGAACTGTGAAGGTAATCTTACCGCCTTGGTTCTGTTGAGTCAGCTCGTGCCACTCGTCGATATCGAAATCGGCCCATTTGCCTTTAGTGCGGATCTCTCCACCCTTACTGCCAAAGGCCACCACATCCACACGGTCGAAGACATCGTCTTTGACATTAAAGTTCAGTGGGGCGATATCTGCAGGAATCGTCACACCGATATAGTCGGGATAGATCTCAGGTAATTTGCCCATTCTCGCCAAGCCTTTCGGTTCGGAACTACAAGACATTAGTTCAAACACAGAGATACAGAGACACAGAGATATAATAATAACAAACAAGAAGCTCTGTATCTTTGTGTCTTTGTGTTCAATGTTTCTTATCATTTCACCCTCCTTTCTGCCATTTTCAGCTTGACGTAATTAGCAAAGGGTGAGCCTGGTACATTGCCCTGCATCTGAATACAGCGCATCACATCCTGATAACCCAGCGGCATCTGACGATAGCCGCCATGCTGCTGAGCCAGTCCCAGATACTGCTGAAAGCCCTTGATATCGCCCTTCAATAGCAACTGCCCTAAGAAATAGTCGAGTGCCATCTTGTTTTCGGTATTGTTCATCAATAGCAGGCCGAACATTTTTTCGATTTCCTCGTAACTATAGAGGAAGTTCTCCTTATATCGCAGTTGACGCTGTCGGCCAAAAACAGGGTGTATATTAATCTGATTTTCATCCTTCATCATCGCTTCTGTCTCTTCAGCCCAGCTACGATAGAAGAGACTCTTCTTCAGCAGATCAAGTTGCTTCTGAGCCGTCTGATAATGCCCATTCACGATCATACACTCTGCTATCCTTTTAGTGCAGCGTCCGCTCTTCCTACCATTGAGTATTGACTCCTGCGTATCAAACATATAACGCTGGGCAGAGTTTACCATTCCTAATCGCCAGAAGGCTTCTGCCGAAGGAAGCATCGAAGTCAGATCGCGTGTTCTTGGCATAATCAGCGCATCTTCACCACTTTGGTAAAAGTCGAACATACGATCAGCCAACAGCCGTTTCTGCGACAGAGCAAGGTTCACACAATTGCTCCAGAACGGCGTACGCACCTGATACTCCCCAGCCCGTTTCACGATATCATCCCATCGCTCGTTACGAACCAGATAGTCCATACGGATCAGCTCGTACATATCCTTATCGTAGCCACTCAACTGCGGATAATGCAAGGGGATGCGGTAATAGTTTAGTCCTGTCATCGCCTGTTGTAAAGGCCATTGGGGCAACAGCCAAGCATAGACCATTAGCTGCACAGCCAACAACCAACCAGTCGACCACAGATGCTTCCAACCTAACTGAATCACACGAATGATAGCATACAAACAGATAGCGGGACCTATCAACCAATAAGCGATAGGAAGAAGGATGGCATCTATCCATGAAAGCGGCTTAGATAATCTGATGCATGCCAATGCTAAGGCTAAGATGATAGCCACAGGCAGGGACAACAACACGTTGATATCGCCCATCAGCCACCAAAGCAGCACTACAGGCACGAGGCTAAGAATCAGAGGGCCAGGTCCATTATTCTGTACAGAATCACGCGACCTATCCCTATGAATTTCTATCAATCGCAAGGTGAGTTGTTGCAATACCACAAAGAGCAATGCCAACAACAGCGCCCCCAGCCATTCCACATAATAGAACTGCACGATGAACTCGCCTAACCAATCAGCCAGACCTCCTGGCAGGCCGACACGCACCACGAAGTAATCCCAAGTCCAAAGAAACAGTTGATATTGCTCCTGATACGATAAGGCATGGGGATAAAGCAGATACCAAAACAGGAACATGCCGATGCCAACGAGCACCGACAACGCTATGTTTCCGTATTTAGTCAAAGCCTTCATCATAACAGCTGCAAAATTACCATATTATTTCGAAAGTGCCAAACAATCTTAAAAAAAACCACCCCGCAGCAGAACTTGCACTGCAGGGTGGTCCATATAGAGAGTCCTAAATCTTATGCGATATTACTTCTTCTTGAAGGCCCACCATGTAGCTTCACTCCAGCCACCTGTACCCTCATCGGCATAAACAAGCTTCATCTTTTCATTGGTCAACTGCATGATCTCGAATGATGTGACAGTCGTACCACCACCATTAATCTTGAACGGGAAGAGGATAGCAGGCTGATTCGTGGTCATCTTACCAATATTCCAGTTAACACCATTAACCTGAGTAGGCTTATCAGGATTCCACTCCGTTATCTCATAGGTACCACCACGGATTTCAGAACCATCAGCAGCGTAAGTAGTGATGAGACCGTCGGAAGTGAAGGTCATGTAAGCAGCTGCACTTTCTTCGCCTGTTGCTGTTCCTGTATCAGAGTGCTGCAGCTGACCGGTGAGCTCCTCGGGCTTAGCACCCCACCAGATACCGTTTCCTGCATTGACAAATGAATCACCATCACCAGGAGTATAGCCAAAGTTACCCCATACAGCACCAGCGAACCACTGGTCAGGATAACTTTCAGTATCCCATGTCCAGTCTTTCTTGTCATATCCTGTCAGACAGCCATCACCATCTGAATTGCTTCTGAAGGCCCACCATGTAGCCTCAGACCAACCGCCAGTACCAGCATCAGCATAGACCAATTTCATTTCATCGGGAGTAAGCTGCATAATCTCGAATGATGTTACAGTTGTACCACCACCGTTAATCTTGAATGGGAAGAGGATTGCAGGTTTATCTGTAACCAGCGTACCGATATGCCAGTTAACACCATTTACCTGATGAGGATTCTCGGGAGACCAATCTTTAATCTCATAAGTACCACCGCGGATGATCGTACCATCAGCTGTATAAGTATTAACCAATCCGTCCTCAGTGAATACCATATAGGCATTTGGATCTTCCTCTCCTGTAGCTACCCCTGTATCAGAGTGATTCAGCTGACCAGTCAGTTCCTCGGGCTTAGCACCCCACCAGATACCATTTCCACCATTTACAAATGAATCACCGTCACCAGGTGTGTAACCCAAGTTACCCCAAACGGCACCAGCAAACCACTGGTCAGGATAACTCTGGGTATCCCACTTCCAAGTCTTCTTGCCATAAGCATTCGAGGCGATGAAACGAACCTCAGGCTTCAGCTCAGCAGCCACCTCAACGGTGAATTCATGGGTTGCTACTATTTCTTCGTTGTTCGCATTGACATAACGGAAATAAACGGTCTGATTAGGATCAGATCCACGAGCGGGAACGAAGTTGAACACACCGCCGGCTGCACCACTGATAAGTTTGAACTCAGAACCATCAGCCTTTATATAATAGATATAGATACCCGATACATTGGGAATGTTATACTTAATCCAGTTGCCATCAGCCTTGGGCGTGGTGCAGGCCTGGTCAGCATACTGAGTGAACTCAGCGCCATTGAGCAAATTGCTGCTGGTGTAGCCGTCCACACCAAATGTGCCGTCTTCCTTGATAGGATCACAGGCCGTGAGCATACCCAGTGCTACTGCTAACAATAATATTGATTTTTTCATATCTTGTATTCTCTAAATTCGTTATTAATAACTCTTCATTAATCGTAAACAGGCGTTCCAGACATATTTGCACCAGGAGCACTTGAACCCCAACCTGCATTCTGCTTCAGGATGTTCTCGTCGCCAATAATGCTAATCTGTGCAGGAGGAATCATGATAAAGCCATCGGTATCGGCATAGCGCTTCTTCCAGCTGCTGCCACCTACGTTCTGACCATGATGCATCACCGTCCAGTGACCTGTGTAGTTAACACGGGTACCATCCTGCTTCTGCAGGGCTGTAGCAGCGAGACAGTCTTCACCACCGTTCTTACCCGACCAGCGGCGCAGGTCATTGAAGCGCAAGCCTTCGCCAGCAAGCTCGAAACGACGCTCGTTCTGGATATTTTGCCATGAATAAGTCGTAGCGGGCAGACCAGCACGGGCACGTACCTTATTCATCTGATCAGGATTACCAGTGAGCTCAGAGTGCATAAGCATCACGTCAGCCAGACGGAGCAGAACCATATCAGAGAAGTGGTCACCCTGCATAGAGTTACCGTTATTATTTGCAGCAGATGTTTTCTCCTTACGGTAAACACCCCACCAGATGTAAGCATCGTTGTGATCGCTCCAGGTGGACTTGCTGCAAGTAACAGCCATCCACTTCTTGTTATAGTAACCAGCATCCTCTGAGCAAGAGGTGGTGAACACGAACTTATCGCACTCAGCCTGAGCATCGAGGATAGTAGCTCTCTTACGTGGGTCTGTATCAGGCCACTCGTCCCAGAGGTTGGCATTGATCGTACCCTGACCCCAGCCCTGTCCGTAAGGATAGGTATTCAGGTCACCATTAGCAGTACCAGCACCGTCGTCATCGCAACGGAGAGCGCTATAAAGCTCAACCTGGTTCACAAAACCCATACCGATGGTACCATTCCAAGAACCTGAGTTCATGTACTGTACCTGGAACATTTCCTCTTCATTACCATTACCTGCCCAAACCTTACCGGCATCTTTCAGATCAGATACAAACTTGTAGTCCTGAATGGTGTACTCATTGGTGTACTGCCAGAGAAGACGGAAGTCATCAACCAGCTTATAACCACCATTATTAATGGCATCCTCCAGGAAACTAACTACCTGAGCCTTGCTCAGAGAAGAACCAGCACCTTCCTGCTCGAAGTCGAAGTTCACATCGGCCAGAGAGGCAGAAGCCAGCTCACCAGCCTTCTTATAGAAGCCCTCATAGAACATATAGGCACGAGCCAGGTAGCCCTCGGCAGCACCCTTGGTAGCATGACCGTCGCCACGGGTTGTCATACCGTGAGTCATCAGGTTGGCAGCACTGGTGAAGTCTGCCAGGATATGCGGCATGATCACATCCTCTGCACTCTGCTGAGGACATGGCTCGGGAGCAGCAGAAGCCCAGTAAGCAGGGATATCACCCCAGAACTGAACACCCCAAAGGTAGAACAGACCACGCATGAAGTAAGCCTCACCCAGCAACTGGTTGCGGGTAGCCTCCTGACCAGTCCAGTCGAAAGCGTCAACAGCATAGATAATAGCATTAGCACGGGCGATACCTACATAAGTATTGTGCCAGGCATTATCAAACATATCTTCCTTATTGGCCATCAGGTGACCAATAGCATGAGATTCAACGTCGCCAGTACCACCGGCACCGTTAGCATCGTCGGACATGATGTATCCAACAAACCAAGGTGTCTCCAATGGACCAGTGCTGAACTGGTTCATCACACCATACAAGGCTGCAAGCTCCTTGTTCAGGTCATCTGCAGAAGCAGGATAGTTAGAACTATTGGCCTGCGTGTAATTCTTGGAATCGAGGAAGTCTTCGCAAGAAGTAAATCCTACAGCGAAGAGCGTCGCGATTGCCATTAAATATATCTTTTTCATATTCTATTCTCTTAATTCTTAATTAATTATTCTCAATCAGAACTTAATGCTTGCACCTACAATGAAAGTACGGGCTGAGGGATACAGACCTACGTCGATACCACGTGCCCAGCTGTCAGCACCACCAGCAGAACCTACTTCAGGATCTACACCAGTGTACTTGGTGAAAGTGTAGAGGTTCTGAGCCTGTACATAGAGACGGAGCTGGCTGAACGGAGAGCCCTTCCAGATCTTGTTGAAGTTGTAACCCAGTGTAATGTTCTGGATCTTGAAGTAGTCAGCATCCTGCATATAGCGTGTAGATACCCACTGGTCAGCAATCTGACCAACAGTCAGACGAGGATACTTGTTGCTGGTACCCTCACCGTGCCAACGGTCGAATGCATCAACGGTATAGCTATTGTACTGGTTGGCCAACAGAGCGGTGCGATAGCACTGCATCACCTGCATACCGAATGCTCCAGAACCGGTCACACCGAAATCAAAGCCCTTCCACTCGCAACCGAGAGTGATACCGAGGGTTACATCGGGATGAGGATTACCTATCTCATGACGGTCGGTATCGTAGTCGATAACGCCATCACCATTGAAGTCGTCCCAGATAGGATCGCCAGGAACAGCTCCATCGAGCACAGCCTTTCCATTAGCAATAGCATTGTCAATCTGAGCTTGATTCTGCCAGATACCACTGTATGACATACCATAGAAGTAGCCGATGGGGTGACCTTCCTGTACGCGAGAAACGTATGAAGAGTTTTCGAAGAGGGCCTTAGTCTGTCCATTGATCAAACCCTGATCATTGGCAATACGGGTTACCTCGTTCTTATTGGTAGCTACATTAACATTAGCATGATAGCTGAAGTCCTCACCAATCTGGTCACGCCATGAGAGAGCAAGCTCGAAACCGGTGTTCTTTACATCACCACCATTGATCATGGCAGGCTCCTCATAACCAAGCACCTCGTTCATCGGGGCCTGAAGCAGCCAGTCCTTAGTCTTTTTCACATACCAGTCGAAGTTCACGCCGAGCTTACCACTGATGAAACGGGCATCCAGACCAACGTTGATCTGCTCAGAGGTTTCCCATGTTACATCGGGGTTGGGAGCGTTCTTGGCGTATGCACCAGTAGTATAGACATTACTGTCTACAGTGCTGATCATATCGCTTGAGAACTTGTAGCCATAGTCTGCATAACCTGTGGGAGAGAAAGCAATGTTAGAGAGGTAGTAGAAGTTGCCAATGTTACAGTTACCATTCTGTCCCCAAGAAGCGCGGAGTTTCAAGAAGTCCATCCAGCTCCTGGTGCTCTCCATGAACTTTTCATTGGTAATCACCCAACCTGCAGAGAATGAGGGGAAGTAACCCCAGCGCTTACCACGGGCGAAGTTTGAAGAACCGTCAGCACGGATAATGGCTGTTGCCATGTACTTCTCGTCATAGTTCCAGTTAGCACGGGCGAAGAACGAAGCAATGCTACCCTGCATGGGGTTGTCGTAACCACCATGACCAGTCATATACTGTGTTTCATAGTTGGCAGGAATATTGAAGTCCCATCCGTTACGAACCAGAGAGTTCAGGTTTTCCTCACTAACTGTAAAGCTCATATTCATTCCTGAGCTCCAGTTAGAACGCTCGATTGACTGACCAACGAGGACATCAATGGTGTGCTTACCCAACTTCGGAAGAACATAAGAGAGAGTATTCTCAAGCGTAAAGCTACTGCTCTGGCTCTCACTCATATTCAGTCCATAATTGGCACTTGAGCTGGTAGAACTAGCACTATAAGGCAGTGAGATACTGCGATAGTTGCTGGCACTGTAACCCGTATTGAACTGTCCACGATAGCGGAGGTTCTTGATCGGCTCGATAATCCAGTAGAAGGTTGCACCTACACCAAAGTCTCGGTTCTCGTTGATAGAGCTGAATCCGCCATTGAGGAAGTGGTTCAATGGGTTATTATAAATCATGGAGCTATAACCTGCACCATTATCCTTATATGAAGCGATGTTGCCATTAGTATCGTAGGGCTCAACGAGCGGAGATGCGATATAGGCAGCCTGCATAATGTTCCAGTAACCATTGCTCTCAGCAAGGTCGTGGCTTCTGTGATACCAGTAAGATACATTCTCACCGATGGTGATAATATCGTGATCCTTACCCTTCAGCAGGATGTGCTCTGAGTTGATACGGCCACCATAACGCTTGTAGTTTGAAGCGTTATCGCCACCCATGATACCCTCGTTAGAGCTATAGTTTACAGACATAGAGAACTTCGAACGATCAGAACCACCAGTCAGTGTTACAGCGTGGCTGAACTGCAGGGCGTTCTTGTTTTCATACTCCTTGAACCAGTCGGTACCTTCCCAACCCTGATTTACCTTGTTGAGAATCTCCTGCGGAACAAGGCTGCTCCAGTTGGTAGCGGTTCCGTAAGTATTGAAGTTGGTCTCATTGATAATCTGCATGTACTGCTTAGCATTAACAGTACCAGGCACCTTGTAGGCGTTCGACCAACCTACGAAACCATCATACTGTACCTGAATCTTACCGGCCTTACCCTGCTTGGTGGTTACCAGAATCACACCATTGGCAGCACGGGCACCATAGATGGCAGCAGAGGCGGCATCCTTCAGTACATCGATGCTCTCGATATCATTCGGATTCAGTCCGTTCAGACCGTTATCGGCTGTACCGGCATTGATACCGTCGATAATCAGCAGCGGAGAGCTCTCACCGATGGTACCGACACCACGGATATTTACCTTAAAGCCCTTACCAGGCTGAGAAGATGTCTGGGTGATGTTTACACCAGGTGTTGAAGCCTGCATGGCTGTCAGTGCGTTGGTGGTGTTCAGCTTGGCAATGTCCTCACCTTTCACCTGAACGGTAGCACCGGTAACCAGCTTTTTCTTCTGGACACCGTAACCTACAACCACCACTTCCTCGAGCACGGCGTTGTCGTCCTTCATCGTAATCTGGAAGTTGTCCTGATTACCAACCTTGATTTCCTGAGTTTCGAATCCGATGAACGATACAACGATCGTTGCACCCGGTTTCACATTGAGAGTGAAGTTACCGTCAAAGTCGGTAACCGTACCATTCGTGGTACCCTTTTCCACTACGCTGGCTCCGATAACGGGACCCATAGCGTCGACTACAGAACCTGTAATCTTCTTCGTTGCCTGCTGAACCTCCTGAGGAGCTCCTGCGGCATGAGCGTTCGTTGAGTATCCTGTACCCAAGAGGGCCATGGCACTCACCAGCAGCGCTGTCTTTCTAAATGTTTGGTTCATACTGAAGTTTTTAAAATAGATTTTATTTATACTATAGTTATAGTCATTTTGGCGTTCATTATTTCGCCGGCAAAATTAAAACATATTAACGAAATCAGTTTGCTTAATTTTATCAAATACTGACACTTTTTTACCATCACCTTTTTTTTAACACAAAAACGATGTGCAAATTTCGTTTAAAGTTGTAAGCTTTGCTAAGAAAGTATAAGATTATTCTCATATATATGTGTACCTTTGCAGCGTACAAACCAAAGGACTAAGAATAGTAAAAATGAAAAGACTGGCTTTCTTATTATTGACCGTTCTGACCATGTTGCCCATAGAGGCGCAAATCAGGGGTAACAGTATTGTTGTAACCGTGGAGCCCGACCACCAAGACTGGAACTACCGTGTAGGCGAGATAGCAAAGTTCACAGTGGAAGTACGTCGTTCTGGCACACTCGTTAACGATGTCACCATTGACTATGCGACTGGCCCGGAAATGTATCCGGACACCAAGAAGACTGTTACACTCAAAGACGGTACTTTGAAACTAACTGGTAAAATGTCTTCACCGGGATTCTATCGTGTAGATGTCACAGCACATGTAGATGGCAAGGACTATCGCGGAGCTTGTGCAGCAGCTTTCTCTCCCGAGAAGTTGCAACCTTCAACAGTGATGCCGTCAGACTTCAAGGAGTTCTGGCAGCAGTCGATAGCCGAGGCTCGGAAGACGGATCTCGATCCTACGAAACGCTTGTTGCCCGAGCGCTGCACGAAAGATGTGAATGTCTATGAGGTAAGTTTCCATAACGAGCAGTGGGGCTCGCGTACCTATGGTATTTTATGCGTACCCGTGCGCGAGGGAAAATATCCCGCGCTGTTGAGAGTACCAGGAGCAGGTGTTCGTCCTTATGAAGGAGATGTGTACTCTGCATCGCAGGGTGTCATCACACTCGAGATTGGTATTCACGGTGTGCCCGTAACGATGCAGCAGAGTGTATACGACAATCTGAACAACGGTGCACTGAGAGGCTATTGGGAGTTTAACATGGACTCGCGCGAGAAACACTACTATCATCATGTCATCATGGGTTGCATCCGTGCGATGGACTATATAGAGCAGTATACCCCGTGGGACGGAAAGAATGCCGGTGTAACAGGATCGAGTCAGGGAGGATTCCTGACGCTGGCAACAGCCGGACTCGACAAACGCATCACCTGTTACGCCCCAGTGCATGCAGCTCTTTGCGACCATACCAACTCGCTCAGAGGCATAGCCTGCGGATGGCCCCATTTCTTCTATTGGAACAAAGGTAAGGGCCAGGAAAAGCAGATCGAGGTTTCTCGCTACTACGACGGTGTAAACTTCGCCCGACTGATCAACGACCAGCAGCGTGGCTGGTTCTCTTTTGGCTATTGCGATGACGTAGTGCCTCCTACCACAGCCTGGTCTACCTACAATACGGTGACTGGCCCAAAGGAAATCTCACCATATCAGGCCACATGGCACTTCTGGCATCAGGAGCAGTGGGACGAGTGGGAAAACTGGCTATTAAAAGAATTAAGCAAGCAGTAAAAATAAATAGACAATGATTATGATTGATTTTGAGAAGAAAGTAGCAGCCTTGCGTGCTCACCATGAAGTACTGCTGAGCCGTAAGAACGAGCCTATTGAATGGGGCAACGGAATTTATGAGAAGTACAAGAACCCTGTTGTCACTGCTGAGCATGTACCTCTGGAGTGGAAGTATGATTTCAATGAGCAGGACAATCCTTACTTGATGCAGCGCATTATGTGCAACGCCACACTGAATGCAGGCGCCCTGAAATGGAATGGCAAATACCTGTTGGTAGTTCGCGTGGAGGGAGCCGACCGTAAAAGTTTTTTTGCTGTAGCCGAGAGTCCGAACGGCATCGATAACTTCCGTTTCTGGGAAGAGCCCATCACGATGCCCGATGACGTGATTCCTGCTACTAATATCTACGATATGCGTATCACGCAGCATGAGGACGGCTGGATCTATGGCGTGTTCTGTGCTGAGCGTCACGACGATTCACAACCAGGCAATCTGAGTGCAGCAACTGCCACAGCAGGTATCGCCCGCACCAAGGACCTGAAGACCTGGTATCGCCTGCCCGACCTGAAGACAAAGAGTCAGCAGCGTAACGTGGTGCTGCATCCTGAGTTTGTCGATGGTAAATACGCCTTCTATACTCGTCCGCAGGATGGTTTTATCGACACCGGCTCAGGTGGTGGCATCGGTTGGGCACTGATTGACGACATCACCCATGCAGAGGTGAAGGATGAGACCATCATCTATGAGCGCAAGTACCACACCATCACAGAGGTAAAGAATGGTGAGGGTCCCCACCCCATCAAGACGCCTAAGGGTTGGTTGCACCTGGCTCACGGTGTTCGCGCCACAGCCGACGGACTGCGTTATGTACTCTATATGTATATGACTTCGCTCGAGGATCCCACGAAGGTGATAGCTCGTCCTGGTGGGTATTTCCTGGTGCCAGAGGGCAATGAGTATCTGGGCGACGTGATGAACGTAGCCTTCGCCAATGGTTGGATAGCCGATCCTGATGGAAAGGTGTTTATCTACTACGCCTCAGCCGATACCCGTATGCATGTGGCAACATCCACTATCGACAAACTCATCGACTACTGCATGAACACGCCAGAGGACGGTCTGACGACCGCCGCCAGCGTAGAGACCATCAAGCAGTTAGTGGCAAAGAATAAGAAGGCTTGAGGATTTCAAGTCGTCAGAAGTGCAGGTCAGCAGTAGCTGGCCTGCTTTTTCTTTGCTCTGAATGATCACCTGAGCCAGACCATTAAAGGCGGGAATAGAGAACTCCTTGCAATCCTTGGTCTTCGGATGGTCCTCACCTGGATACATCGGGTCGCCATTGCCTAGACCAAGAATACGGGCATCGCCTTCAAGTTTAAAGGTCAGCTGTGGACAAGCATCTGGAACTATACGTCCCTTTTGATCCTGCACCTCAACAGTCACAATGGCAAGATCGCGACCATCGGCAGCTATTTCCTTCCGATCAGCTTTCAGTACAGTTTTGTAGGCAGGCTTGGTGGTCTCGATGATTTGTGTCATAGTGCGTTTGCCGTTCTTATAACCCACAGCTACTACCTTGCCTGGCTGATAGATAGCCTTCCACTTCAGATGTCCGTTCTTGGGCATCTGTTGTCGTCCCAGGCTCTTGCCATTTACCATCAGTTCCACCTCGTCGCAGTTGCTGTAAGCCCAGATTTCCACCTCTTCACCCTCATGACCTTGTAAATTCCAATGAGGGAATATGTGCAAGGTTGGTTCATCCGTCCACCACGATTTCAGGTAGAAAGCCTCATCTTTAGGGAATCCACAATAGTCGAAGATACCAAACTCAGAATCATGTGCAGGATAACTCAGAGGATTAGGCTCGCCACGATAGTCGAAGCCCGTCCAGTAGAAGAGTCCTGCTCCCCACTGACGCTCAGAATAGAACTTCCAGCCGCGCTCAATGATGTTTTCATAATTTTGTTCCATGGTACGGTTCAGACTAACCATGCGTCCCGGATACTCGGGAAGGTTGAAATACCAGCCACGAGTGCCGCATCCCGACGTCTCTTCTGTGCCCACAATCTTCCACGAGGGATTGGCTTTCTTTCGATTGTCCACATCGTTCTGAACAATGTAGTTAAAACCAACCACATCAAGGCCTTTAATAAGTTCCGTACCACCAGCATTTGCTACCGTGCTGTGGCGTGTGGGATCATAAAGTCGGGTGTATTCCCGCATAGCTTCAGCCAGACGGGTACCCTGAATATTGTTTTCGAGCCCCCATTCCTCATTACCATCGCTCCAAAGGATGATCGAGGGGTGATTACGATCGCGTTTGATCATACGCTCCAGCAGACGCAGATGTTCCTCATTGATACCCATCAGTCGGTTCTCATCGATAACGAGTATACCCTCACGATCGCAAATATCAAGGAGTGCGGGAGTCATGGGGTTATGAGATGCACGATAGGCATTACAACCCATCTTCTTCAACTGCTTGATGCGCCAGGCCTGTAGTGCATCGGGAATAGCAGCGCCCACACCGGCATGATCCTGATGCATATTGACGCCCTTCAGCTTCACCTGTTCACCATTCAACAGAAAACCACATTCCGCATCGAAGGCTATGTCGCGAATACCTGTGGTAGTCTTATAAACATCAGTCACCTTACCCGCTTGACTGATGGTGGTCTCAACCTGATAGAGATAAGGATCGGAGATACTCCAGAGGTGGGGATGATTAACCTTGATACGCTGTTTGCAACCCAGCACCTGTTTCGACTGTAATGTTAGTTCCACCACCTCGCTCTTGCCTATCTCACGTCCCTCAGCATCCAGCAATCGCTGGGAAACCTCGCACTGCTGAGACTTAAGACTACTGTTGTTCACCTCAGTTTCTATCATGAGCAGAGCCTCAGAATAGGGCTTCTGAAGTTCTGCATAAACAAACGTACCGAAGGGAGCCACACTGACCTCTGCCGACTTCTCGAGCCACACATCGCGATAGATGCCAGCGCCCTCATAGAACCAACCTTCCTCGAGTGACGCATCGGCACGAACACAAATCAGGTTCTCATCACCATATTTAATATAAGGAGTAATGTCGTATATCTGTGTAGCATAGCCACTGGGTTCTGTACCCATATAGAAGCCGTTAAACCACACCTGAGCATGACGGAAGATACCATCAAAACGAAGCATCAGGCGCTTGCCAAGATCGTCATTGTCAATCTTGATGATCTTGCGATACCAACCCACGCTCTTCTCCGGATACTTATAGCCTACCGTCTTATAACCATGCGAGTGACTGGCCTCTTTTGCATAAGGCAGCGTTGTCACCCAGTCGTGAGGTATCTGCACCTCCTGCCAGGCAGAATCATCAAATTTCTGCACATAAGGTCCTTCGTTATGTATCGAGCTGGCCTTTGTCAAATAGTTGAAATACTCTGTACCACAGCCGAAATCCTTTTGAGGATCGGATGCATGTCCTATGGCAAACTTCCATTCCTTGTCAAGACGGATGGATTCACGAACACTTTGAGCCTGGGCTCCGAAAACCTGCATCAAAAATGCGAGCAGCATGAGTAGCTTTTTCATTTCTGTTTCATTAGAGTTAAATAGTGCTGCAAAGGTACTAAATTATTGACGAATTACACCTTACTCTATTCTTAAAAAATCAGAAAATGCTATAAGATTTGTAATATGATTAGTAGATTTTCTCTACCTTTGCATAAAAATACGAATTAAAGATGTTTGGACAAGTACCTCTCGATATATTACTGCTGTTCATGCTCTACGCTGCTGGAGCAACGGTATCAGCCATTGCATGCATCTACCTGCTACTGCGCAGGGGCAATGCCTTTGCTCCTGACATCGTGACACCAGTGCGATTGCGCCGGTGGACAGCTGCATTCTTTGCATTCATAGCTTTAGGACACTTTTGGTATTTGCCGGCTGTAGTGCTCACTTCAAGCGAGGCTATCAGACTGACCATGCTGGTAGGCGGATTGCTCGACTGCATCACGGTTTTCCCCTTGGCCCTCATCATATTGCTTTGTATGCTGCAAGACCGCAAGCGCCCACTCTGGCCTATTTGCGTGATAATTGCACCGCTTGTGGTAGGAATGATAATATCCATTGTTAACCGTAGCGAAGCTCTTCTTCCGATATTACATATCTATTTGCTGCTGATGGGCATCGGCATCATCATCTATATGGTGCACGCCGTAAGACAGTACGGACGATGGCTGCGCGACAACTATGCCGACCTGGAGCATAAGGAAGTGTGGCAGACTTTCTTGGTACTGGCTGTCATCCTGCTGATGTTCGGCTTTTACGTGAGTGACGTAGGTGGTCTGCTTTACGAATACATCATTCAGGTTTGTGGCATTGTGCTGATATGCTATCTCCTATGGCGCGTTGAAACGTTAAGCGACCTGAGCATCCATGCTGAGTCCATTCCTGTGTCAGAGCCGATAGAGCCGGTAGAGGAAGAGACTGATGCTCCCGATGACATTAACGACATTACCCCCTTGTTACAGCATTACTGCATCAATACGAAGCTTTACCTGCAACACGACCTGACCGTCACCCAGCTTGCCCAGGCCATTGGCAGCAACCGTACATATCTCGGCCAGTATTTCGCCAGTCAGGACACCACATACAATGAATATATCAACAATCTGCGCATCAATCATTTCATCAGTCTCTATCGCGAGGCCGTCGCTTCACTACGTCCTTTCTCAGCCAAGCAACTGGCCAACAACAGCGGCTATCATAGTTACAGTACCTTCAGTCTCGCCTTCAAGCAGCGCATGGGTCAGTCTGTAACAGCTTGGATGCGTGACCAAAATAGTTGATTTTTGAAAGGACGACTTTCAAAATTTACAAACTTGTTTTAAAATATGCAAAAAATGCTCCAACATGTAGTTTGAGCCTTGTTTTTTGGGATAATTTGTTTAAATTTGTGCCATCTAAAACAATAAATATTAAAGATGGGAACAGATTCGACAAAAAACACCCTATTTATTTATCGACTGACATTCGGTGACGTGATTGCCTATGATAACGATCCGAAGCAGATGGCGAAACTGGAAATCAATCAGGGAGTGCGCAAGAAGATATCGGACGGCACGAACAGCTATTACCTGTTGCTTCTGGGTATCAAGGTGAACCGTAAGATCTATCAGCCAACAGAGATTGAGGCTGAATTGGATATTACGCAGATCACCGTAGGACTATCGAACCTGGAAGAGAGCACGGCTCCCCAATTCGACGACGTCAGAAATCTGCTGTTGCAGAGACAGGTGAGTCTCGATATTCTTGAGGTGGACAGAATAACCGGAATACTGGTGGATAAGGCCCCCATGAATATTGCCAAGAACTGCTACGTTTACGAGATGACCCCGCAGCTGAAGCGCGATGGCAACAGCACCAAGATGTATGTAAAGCTGTGCATCTTCAGTATGGATAAGCTGATGACGCTCAATAAGTTCAGCAAGGCTTACGTGGCCCGCAAGCTCGGCTCTGAGATTCTGCAGTCAGAGAGTCTGCAATTCGGAACCGTGACGGACGGTGTACCCCTGATAGAGACTAACATAGAGAACCAGAAGCATCTGAAGTACACTGAAGGCGAGAATAGCTATGAGTTCATCCAGCCTTATTTGGTGCAGTATAACGAGAGTTTCTACGACTTCATGGTGCGCACGGCTAACCGCTGTGGAGAATTCCTCTACTTCGAGGACGGCAAACTGGTGTTGGGACTGCAAGACACTGCCGATAAAGACGTGGTAACCATCAGCGACTTTGAGACGGTGACCATCCAGGAGAGAGCCTTAGACCCGCTGAGAATCAGCCCCTATGCCCGTGACAGCGTGAAAGATGGCAAGGGCGCCGTAAAGGGAAGTGCTGACGCCAAGGATGGAGAAACAGTCATAGAACTGAATCAGAGTGCCATCGCCAGAGAAGATACCGGATTCCCGAAGGATGCTTTCCCCCAGAATGTGTCGAGCCATGCCGAACTGGCTCATGATGACTTCATATTCCCACTCTATAAGGACAAGTTTACCGACATCAAGCGCGAGATGTTCTACGACGGCAATGCCGGTCAGGTCATAGCAGCCAGACTGATACCCTTCGCCAAGACGATGCTGGAGAATGAATTCAGCGGCGTGATGGAACTGGGCACACTGGCCAAAGCGGCTATTGTGGGCGAGGGCGTTACTGCCGGATTGGCATTAAAACAGTCCTTAGGCGTGAACGGTGAGAAAGCCAAGCGATATATGACGCCCCTGAAAGAGAAGGAAGAACAGTATAAAGATAATAAAGCCGTGCAGTTCGGAAGCCTCAACGCTGAAGGATGGACCACCCTGAGTTACTATAAGGATATTCTCCAGAACGAGGAGGCCCAGCAGCGGAAGATCATCTGCATCAACATGGGCACTAACTTCATCCCCGTGAAGTTAGGCCAGAAAATCAAGATAAAGGGTATTAACGATCCTTATGTGATCATTCAGATTCAGCAGATATCCGAGGAGGAATGGAGTCACGACTACGACAGATACGGCATGGAGGCCGACGACAGATACACTGGCCAGCGCTCGCTGAAGATATACGCCATCCCGGGTTATGGCGATGCGAAGGATCAATTCATACCTCCCGTGCATCCCGTACCTGTGATCCGTAAGGTAGGACCTCAGACGGCCTTCGTCACCGACAATGAAGACCCCAAGTACCAGGGACGTGTACGCGTGGCCTTCCCGTGGCAGTCGCTGGGTGGTGCCGAGCGGAATAAGCTGGGCGAGATAACAGAAAACCTGAAAGCGATAGAGACCAATCTGGAGGATCTGAAAAACAAGGAGAAGGAGTTGCTGTCGCAGTCCACTAAAACCCAGGAATTCATCAAGGAACTGAAGAATTACGTAAAAGCCACCAAGGAGGAGCGCGAACAATTGCTACTGCCAAGGAAGGAAAAACTGGAATACATCAAAGACCAGGAGAACAAGGACGCCGAGATCAATACGATTGAGAAGGAGATAGCCGACATGGAGGCTGCTGCCAAGGAACACGACCAGAAGAAAGCCCTGGCCAGCTATCAGGACCTGGAGAAGGACAACACGGTGATCAGCCAGTATAAGACACTCCATAAAAACCAGACCCAGCAGTACCATGAGGTGCTGGTTGAGGTGAAGCTGGCTGAGACTCAAAGGACAGAGAAGGAAGCGGAGCGCAAGCAGGTAAAAGCTTGCATCGACAACGACGTGAAAGCCATGTCGACGCCATGGGTGCGTATCGTCACACCGATGGCCACACCGGGTGGTGGTACATTCTTCCGACCACGTGTGGGCGATGAAGTGATGGTGAACTTTGAGGACGACAATGTGGAGCGTCCCTACGTGGTGGGTAGTGTCTTCTCGAAGAACAACCTCACCCCCGACGAGGGACTGTATCGTAAAGCTGCCCCCGAGATGCAATGGAAGGATATCTCCATGTCGATGATGTCGCCCAACGGCCATCATATCACCTTCACCGATCCGGAAAAGGGCTTCAACTTCCTGGCCAACTTAATCTCGCCGGGACTGGGATTCTACGGATCAGTGCTGGGATTCCCCAACATGTTACCTGGTGCCAAGGGGGCCAAGGATCTGGCGGGCGGTATCCACATAGGCGACCGTTACGGTATGTACGAGATACAGATGAGGAGCGACAAGCGCGCCATCAACATCAGTTCGCCCTTCGGCACCGTGGACATCAATGCCTTCTCGGGCATCACCATCAGCGCCCCCAACGGCGATGTGAAAATCAAGGGTAAGAACATCACTCTGGAAGCCGGCAACAAGATCAACCTGCTCTCAGGAAAGAATGTGGAGTTCCCAGGCATCGGCGATCCCGAGGGTAAGGCGAACAAGACGGGTAAGGTGATTACCGGTATCATAGGAGGCGTGGCCAGCGCACTGACCGACCAGTTTGTGAACTCTGTCATCGACCTGTCGTACACCCGCCACGTGGTGGAGGTGTTCGTGCGCCCCGTCGACGGTACGCTGAAGCTCAAGTCGAAGCGCTACCTGATGCTGGAGGCTGGCAAGGGTAATGCCACCATACGCCGTGACCGCTATGCCAAGGCGGTGGAAGAAAAGAAGGAGTCGCAGGAGGAATTCTTCAAGGCACTGCTCGTTTGTATAAAGTTCATCAGCGAGAAGGTCGATCTCTTCTACGACACCTATGAGACGTTGTGGATAGACGGCTACAAGAAGAAGACCGAGTATTTCAAGAAGGCCGGATGGGTGCTGAAGGATGAGAAGCAACCTAACTTGGCTGAGATAGCATCAAAAGCCAATGAGTGGGACGATCAGAAGATTACACAGGACACCTTTGAGAGTCATTTTGCTGAGACTGGTATTCTGTTCAGAGAAGGAACGAAGCACGATCAGATTACAACCAGCCCCATCCTGAAGTTCGATTACCTCAAGGATTCTGCAAGGGCCTTTGCCGAGAGTGCTTTCAAGATGTACCAGCATATGGAGACCTTCGACCATTTCTTAAATGGCGGCTTAGATCTTCCATTAGGCAAATTCCAGTGGATGGATAATAGCTTCTCGATTGCGCTTATTGACGTAGACTCAAAGAGTCTCTGGGCAAAAGGCTGGAAAGCGGTATATAACGATGGTAATCAACATCAGCTTTTCAACGATTTGGATCCTAACCCCAAAGCCGACAAGTTTGCGATGCCAAACAAGAAACTCCACAAGCGCAGACTGCTGCTGGCTTTTGTCAACGAGGTGGCTCATTCTCCGCAGAATGCGCTCCACAAGTACATGGAGTGTAATCTCAATATGGATAAGGTGCTCCATTCAGAGTCGTTGCGCCAGGAATACTACTGGAACCGTACGGTGCTCAACTTCGACAGAGACAAGAGGCTGCAGAACAGCAACTTCTGGCGCACCATGTGGGACAGCACATTTGGAGCTGTCGCCAAGAAGGCGCTTAGCTTCAAGAGCGACTTTGCGCCCTTCGACAAGGACATCTGGAACGATAAGACCTATGGACAGATACTCTTCTCCGATAAGGAGAGCTCAACCCTGAACTTCGAGGGTGAGGGCGTTCACGAGGAGAACAGTTCGAACATCGGCACGCTCGATCATCTCAAAAAGGAACTCATGGCGATTAAATAGTGGTTAGTAGTTAGAGGTTAGTGGTTAGAGGTTAGAGTTTATGGACTATATATTTAAAGATTGGGAAGAGAAGCTCTCTAATTTTGAGAGTAGCGTAGAGAAAGACCTGGCGGAGATCAGGAAGTGCAAGGCGGAAGTGCAGCAGATGAAACTCGACGTGGTGGCAGAGCTGCAGAAGGGCCGCTATGTGCGTGATAGCCAGCGGCTGGTGCTGTCGGCACCCGAGATCATCATCGGCAATGTGGACCGTAGCGGTACCCTCTTTGCCGGAGGCTCTAAGGTCATCGTCCGCGGCACCCAGGTGGGTGTCGAGGGCGCCGGAGAGGGAGGATGCCTGGAGCTCCGGGCACCCAGCATCCGAGAGATTGCCGAAGACCCCGGCACCGATGGTCGCGAGCATGTGGTAAGCTCCGTGTCCGAGGTAATGAGCCAGGCCCGTAACATCATCATCCAGAGCGACGACGTGGAAGGAGCCTTCTCAGCCCCCGCTGTTCCCACGGGCGGCAGCGGTGTGCGCATCCATGCCGACAAGACTATCGACGTGCATGCCGCCATGACGGCAGAGAGCCGTGAGAAACGCCTGTCGGACCTCATCAGCGCCACCGAGAAACAGAAAGACTACCTGAAGTCTCAGGCCAGCGCCCATAAGGAGTCGTTCACGAACCTGAAGAAAGAGATGGAAGAACTGCTGGGAAAGAGAGATAAACTGTCGAACGACTATTCCGATGTCCGTACGAACTATGGAGACATCAGGGAAGTGTCCGAAGAGATCGAGGCGCTCTCCATGTCGATCACCGAGGAAACCTACGCCTACGCCGAGATCCTGTCGATGCTGGCAGAGGCCAACCGCAGGCTGAAGTGCTTCAAGGACGAGAAGGGGAAGATCAAGAAGGGCGAGGACTTCACGAAGAATGCTACGGGAGCCAGCGTCAACATCACGGGTGAGAATATCAACCTGAAGAGTGCCGACGGCGAGAACAACCTGCGCGACAACGATAGTTCGGGCATCTCGATGACTGCCAACAGCGTGGGCATCACGTCCCTCGATAAGGATGGTGCGTTGAACAAGGATGGCCGGGTGAGCATCGTAGCCAAGAACATCGATATGGCTACTGTTGGGTCTGCCGATATGAAATTCGACGATAAGGGTGTGCTCGAGAAGGGTACCTTTGCTGCCGAGGGCGACTTCACGCTGAAGTCGAAGAACATCACCTTCGAGAGCGTCGACTACGAGGTGGCCGACAAGAAACTGAAGGAGAAACAACTCACTGACGACAGCAAGATCAAGCTGCGCGCCAAGACCATCGAGGTGAGCACCGAGAACTCTGCCAATGTGGAGGTAGACGACCAAGGCAAGATGACGAAGGCCAACTACACCTCCGAGGGCGACATCATCGTGCGCTCAAAGACCCTCACCGTGGAGAGTGTCGACACCGACATCGAGAACGGCGAAGCCAAGGAAAAGGCCCTTACCGCCGAAGGCAAGGTGGCCATCCGTGTCGAGAAGACGGACATCTCTGCCACCGATACCGAGGGCAAGGCCACAGGCAGCGTGAATATCAATGCCAAGGCAGTGGCTGTGAAGTCGATGGACGTGGAGAAGGAGAAGCGCACCGACGACAAGCTGGCCGAAGGCAGTACCATGACCATCCTATCAGAAAAGATGTTTGTCGGCGCAAAGTCGAAGGATGTCAAGTCGAAGAAGGTACAGGTCATGTCCGAGGAAATCGGAGCCTTTGCCGACAAGACGCTCGAGATACAGCAGGACGAAGGCAAGGCGCTGGTACAGCTCGAAGGCGACAATGTATCCCTTGGTGGCACCAAGGCGCAGATCTACGGCGAGACCACCATCAACGGCAAGACCGAGGTAAAGGACGAGCTGAAAGCCCCGAAGGTGGTTGGCGACAGCATCGAGGCGAAAAGTGCCTTCAAGTCGCCTAACATCAGCGACGGTATGGCTGCCGGTGCCGGCGGTGGCGGAGGCAGCCTGAGTGCCAAACTCCAAAGCGAGGACGCTCCAGAGGAAAAGTAAAAAGGTAAAAAAGTAAAAAGGTAAAAAAGTAAAAAGGTAAAAAAGTAAAAAGGTAAAAAAGTAAAAAGGTAAAAAATGAACAATTATATAGCATTTGAGATTAATGATTTTCAGAAGAAGCTGAACGGCTATAACATGCTGTTCAATTATCGGATGACAAATCTCTGCGTCAAGGCAGAACCTACTGCCCTGATGCCCGTCACAGTCAATGTGGCCAACACAGAGTACAATCTGGAAGAGGTGGCCGACATCCTGAAGCCCGATGACTTCAGCTTCGATGTCTATCCCAAGAACCAGAACAACCTGCAACAGATCATCGACGGCATCTTCGACGTACATCCCGAGTTCAAGATGAAACTGAAGACCGACAAGGATGAGAACGACGAGAATGCGGAGGAGATACGCCATGCCTTTTACACCATGCCATGGGTGAACAAGGATCGGCGCGATCTGCTCAACGAGACCACCAAGACCTTCCACAAGGAGTGTTTGGCAAACCTCGAGCTGGCCAATGCTCAGGTTCAGGAGCGCCTCGTAGAGGCTTACACCAAGATGCCGCCAGCCGAAGCCGACGAGGCCCGACTGGGTTTCAAGAAGGTCTATAATGATGCGAAGGACGAGTGCGAGCAGCTCTACAAGATGAAACTCGACGAGATCGAGGAAGGCTACCAGCGCTACCTGACTGAAGATAATGACCGCATTAACGATCCTGATTCGGACGACGATGATGAGATGGTACTCTCTCACGATGCCGATGTTGAAGCGCTGTTCAATTAAAGATTAAAAAATAAATTCTGATATAAAGATATGAACGATTTTAAAGTAACACTGAATGGTACGGCTCTGCTTATTGAGCTGGGTAGAAGTCTTAATACAACCAATGCACCTGCATTACAGGAGGAACTCACCAAGTATGTAGGAAAGCCTATTGAGAAAGTGGTTTTCGATGCCTCTGAGCTCTTACAACTTTCCAGTAGTGGTCTGCGTACCGTTTACTACGCCAAGCAAAGGATGGGCAACAAACCCGAAATCGTATTCGTGAATTGTGCCAAGGAGATTTATCACACATTGAAGCTCATTGGCCTCGCCTCCTCCATCAAGTTCATGAATATTGAGAGCAAGAAGGTGATACGCAAGCAGGACTCCCTTGATGAATTCACAGCCAACAACGATGTGGTGTGCTACTCCATGAGGCTGGGACAAGACGATGAATAACTGATCCTTTTCAATTAAAGCCTATGTCCCGATTGCATTTCCAGCCTATAAAAGGCAAGTCGCTCGAAATCATTGACGCCATCCTCCATACTGAGGAAGCGTCGACCGTGGGCGACTTCTGGGGCTATTTTAGTGTAGTGGTCGAAGAACTGGTGCTGAATATCGTCGATTACTCCCATTCCGACTATCTCGATGTCGAAATTCTGCGCGAGGAGAAGAGTATCACGCTGCGTATCCATGATGACGGCACGCCGTTCAACCCGCTTGAGAGGGAACTCCCTGATTTAACCCTGCCTATGGAGGATCGTCCCATTGGCGGACTGGGCATCTTCATGGTCATCAAGTATATGGACTCCATCACCTACGATTACGCCGGT
>JAEEGG010002660.1_pt1 | contig 45761 bp, 42 predicted proteins | sample 9134161 | NCBI WGS metagenome assembly JAEEGG01 (sample SAMN16246543, study PRJNA631951) | gut metagenome | biome: gut microbiome; feature: rumen; material: CR-attached | host: Bos | place: Iran: Karaj | collected 2018-10 | reverse complement strand
CAGCTCTGCCTAACGTAAATCCTGCAATCCTTGATCCTCGCGACACTTACGCTAACGCTTCAGAGTGGGAGGAGAAGGCTAAGGATCTGGCCGGCCGCTTCATCAAGAACTTCAAGAAGTATGAGGGTAATGAGGCCGGTAAGGCACTTGTTGCTGCTGGACCGAAGCTCTAATCTTAACTAGACATATTATTAGAGATACTCTTTCCGGCGCATAACTGGAAAGAGTATCTTTGCTTTAAAGCTTTTACTACCAAATATTTTTAACACGAAACAATGAAGAAAATACTCTTTACTATCGCAGCATGCCTTGTCGCAGTTTTAGCATCAGCACAGCCTATGGGCGGACGTCCTATGGGTGGTGGCCGTCCTATGGGTGGTCGTCCTATGGGAGCTCCCATGGGAGGAATGCAGAAACCTTTCTATGAGCTGGAGTCAGACTCTATCGCAGACGCCAAGATACAGGATGTAGCCGGCCGTCTGGACCTTACAGAGAAGCAGTTTAACAAAATGATCAAACTCTACGCACAGGAGTTTGAGGAGATATGCCGCAACCTGCAGATGTCAGTAAGAGAATTCCAGATGATGCAGAACGGAGGTTTCCGTGGCAACGCTATGGCTGCTCAGAACACAAACGTACAGTTTGACACCGCTGCCGCCAGGAAAACATATGACCAGATCATAGCCAAGTTTGACAAGCGTTACAAGAAAGCGCTCGAGCCTGAGCAGTACGAGGTTTGGAAAACACTTACGGCAACAACACTTGACAACAAATTCAGCAGCATACTCCAGCACGTTCAGGAGAACACCCAGAGTATGTTCTGATCAAATTGAAAATTGAGAATTGAAAATTGAAGAATTCTCCTTTATAAGATGAAAGTAGCATTAATAGGATATGGAAAGATGGGCCATGAGATAGAGAAGATAGCTCTGTCACGCGGTCATCAGGTAGTTTGTAAGATAGATATTGACAACCCTCAGGATTTTGACAGTCCTGAGTTCAGGACCGCCGATGTGGCAATTGAGTTTACCGCCCCCACCCAGGCTTACGGAAACATCCAGAAATGTTTCAAGGCCGGCGTGAAGGTTGTAAGCGGCAGCACCGGATGGATGGAGCAGCACCGCGACGAGATGACTGAACTCTGCAAGGACGGCGCCAACACCCTGTTCTGGTCAAGCAACTTCAGCATAGGAGTGGCTCTCTTTTCAAGAGTAAACTCCTACCTGGCCAAACTTATGAACGGCTATCCCATGTATGAGGTCCGTATGTCTGAGACTCACCATATCCATAAACTGGATGCACCCAGCGGCACTGCCATAACACTTGCCGAAGGTATAATAAGCCAACTGGACCGCAAGACCGGCTGGAGCAAGGGTACGGTCCTTAACGCTGACGGAACAATAAGCGGCTCGACCGAATATGCTCCTCAAGACATACGCATAGACTCTATTCGCGAAGGAGAGATAGCCGGCATCCATGAGATAACCTATGACTCCAGCGCTGATTTCATAAAAATAATCCATTTTGCAAAGGACCGCAGCGGATTGGCACTGGGTGCAGTACTTGCAGCCGAGTATACAGTCAACCACAAGGGATTCCTGCGTATGGAGGACCTGATGGATTCACTTTCATAAAGCAATGAAGAAATTTGAGGAGGTAACAAAAAAGCAGTGGATCAAAGCCGGTATATATCTGGCATTGTACATACTGTTCCTGATTTGGGTCAGAAGTTGGCTGGGAATACTGGTAATACCGTTCATCTTTGACGCCTGCACAACCCGAATCATAAAATGGGACTGGTGGAAACAGCTCAAGAACAAGACACTGTATCAGATAATGGGTTGGGTTGACGCCATAGTATTTGCACTGGTAGCAGTCTACTTTGTAAACATCTACCTCTTCCAGAATTACGCTATCCCCTCTTCTTCACTTGAAAAGTCGCTTCTGGTAGGTGACCATCTCTACGTGAGCAAGGTGGCTTACGGACCCCGCAAGCCCATGACTCCGCTCACCATGCCGCTCACCCAGAACCAGTTTCCCGGCGGCGCCAAGAGTTATATTGAAAAACCTCAGTGGCCATACGAGCGCGTCAAGGGATTCGGCAAGATAAAACTGAACGAGATAGTTGTATTCAACTACCCTGCAGGTGACACGTTGGTAACCAATCCCAAATGGTCCAGCGCCGATTATTACGGCATGATTGTATACCCGTTGGGAAAGAGCCGCTGCAAAGAGATAAATCTGGATTCACTCTCCACACTCGAGCAACGCCGTGTTTATGATTTCTACTATAAGGTAGGCCGCCAGGAGATACTCCAGAACGAGCAAATATTCGGTAAGATAATATCCCGCCCGGTTGACCGCCGTGAGAACTACGTAAAACGCTGCGTAGGACTGCCCGGTCAGACTCTGGAAATCAAAGACGGCATAATTTATCTGGATGGTGTCATGAATAAACAGCCCGATGCCGTTCAGACCAATTACATAGTCACTCTGAAGCACTCCATTCCCGCCAATCTGCGTAAGGAACTCAGATTGAGCCAGGAAGACCTTTACGACAAGAATAATCCACCCCAGAATAAGGACATAACCAAAGAGAACAGTCCAGGAGTCAGGATATTCCCACTTACACCCCAGGCTGCCGGACTGCTGGCCACAAAAACAGATATTGTAAGTGAAATCAAACCTTATAATAGTTCTGTCCAGGAGTCTGAGTGGCTGTTCCCGCAAAACAAGAACACCAAGTGGACCGTTGATGACTATGGTCCCATATGGATTCCCGCCAAGGGTGCCACACTTGACATCAATCTTGAGAACCTGCCGTTCTACGAGCGTATAATCAAGATTTATGAAGGCAATGACCTTGAGGTAAAGCATGACGGTACTATCCTGATAAACGGTCAGAAGGCAAGCAGTTACACCTTTAAGATGGACTACTATTGGATGATGGGCGATAACCGTCAGAACAGTGCCGATTCCCGGTTCTGGGGTTTCGTACCTGAGGATCACATAGTGGGCCGCCCGGTATTCATCTGGCTCTCACTTGACAAGGACAAGAACTGGGGACAGAAGGGAAAGATCCGCTGGAACCGCATGTTCCGTGCAGTCAAGAAATACAACTGATGAATACGGTTCTGCTCAGTTCGGCATATCTGCCACCCGTAAGTTTCTTCACCGCCATCAACAGTGGCGGTGATGTGCTTATTGAGCAGTATGACAACTACTGCAAGCAGACCTACCGTAACCGATGCCTTATTGCCACAGCCGGAGGTGTTCAGACACTCACCGTACCGATTGTCAAGAGCACATCGCCCAAACAGTTAATGAAGGATGTCCGCATAAGCGACCACGGAGAGTGGCGTCACCAGCATTGGAACGCACTTGAATCGGCCTACATGAACAGTCCTTTCTTTATGTACTACCAGGATGATTTCCGGCCCTTCTATGAAAAGAAGTATGAGTTCCTGATTGATTTCAACACAGAACTGACCCTTCTCATCATGACTCTGGCGGGAATAGACAAACCCGTAAAACTCACGGAATCATACGGAAAAAACGGCCAAAACCTGACGGATCTGAGACAGATGGTCAATCCCGGCACAGCCGAACCTCAGGACTGCCGTCCGTATTGGCAGGTGTTCAAGGAAAAATACGGTTTTCTGGCCAACCTGAGTGCCGTTGACCTGCTCTTCAACATGGGACCTGAGTTCCCGCTCTACCTTTAAAGGTAAGCCTTTACCTTATCGAAAACCTTATCGGGATCGATGCCTGTCATGCATCGGTAATCACCGTATATGCACTCCTTCTTGCCGTAGATGGAGCATGGACGGCACGGCAGGTTCAGTTGGACGCAATCGTCAGGCTTCTGACCCCATCCCATAAATCCGGCATACGGATGGGTGGCACCCCAGACTGAAACGACCGGAGTGGCGGTAATTGATGCCAGATGCATGTTTGAAGAATCCATGGCAAGCATCACCTCCATATTGCTTATAAGCTTAAGTTCACCCTCAAGTCCCAGACGGGGATCTATAATCTCTACTGAACGGTATTTCTGAGCCCACTCCTCAACAAGTGAACGTTCCTTACCATAGGCAAACACGAACTGACGGCACAGGCAGGCACTGTCTATCTGTGAAACCACCTCCTCCATAAGATACAGCGGATAAATCTTACCCTTGTGTGCTGCAAAGGGGGCAACACCAACCCATGTGCAGTCCTTGTCACCTACTATGTTCTTTATAGCGGACAAATCGGCCTTTCCATCGCCGAATATGGAACGGAAATTAAGTTCAAATCCAAAACCCAGTTTCTCAAGAACCTGACGGTAACGGTCAAACGATGTAAGACGCGGAGTCAGGTCCTTGTTCTTAAAGCGGGTAAGGCGTTTGCGCGAACGGCGGTCCTTGTCAATGCGCTTCACTTTGGTAAAGCAGGAACGGAAAAAGAAGGAGAGTGCAGTGGTGCGGAGAACGCCGTGAAGATCGGCTACAGCGTCAAAGTGTCTCTTGTGCAGCCGGAAAAAGAGTTTCAGCATAGCACCGAAACCGTGGTAATCCTTCTTGAGGTCCACACCCAGGAAACTCACGTTCTCCGGCATTCCGGCAAAGAAGGGTGCGAAACGGGCATTTGAAAGCATCGTAAAATGCTTGTCGGGATATGCCTTTGCGACCGATTCCAATACCGGTACGGTCATAGCCACGTCTCCTATTGCGGAGAAGCGGATTAGGAGAATATTGTTGTATTTGGGATTACTTGGAGCCATTCTGTCCGTAAAGAACAGGGTTGAGTGAGGGGTCGTTGTACATCTTCATCTGCTTATAGACTTTCATGTACTTTCGGCCTGCAGCCATATCGTCAAGAAGCATATCGATTGCTCCAGAGAGGTCTTTCTTTTGTTCCATAAGGACTGACAGCTTCTCACGGCAGCGCTGCTGCTGGGCAGCCGGAGTGTCTGTACGCTCTGCCTCAATCTTCATATGGAAAATCTTAAGTGCCAGAATTGAAAGACGGTCAACAGCCCATGCGGGGCTCTCGGTGTTTATAGTTGCGTCGGGAAGTGTCTGAACCTTACTGAACTTGTCCAGGAAATAACTGTCTATAAGTTCAACCAGATCAGTACGCTCCTGATTGGAACGGTCTATACGGCGTTTAATGGCCAATGCCTCTACAGGATCTATCTGCGGATCGCGGATGATATCTTCAAGATGCCACTGAACCGTATCAATCCAGTTCTTGAGATATAGGTAGAACTCTATGCTTTTCTCCTTGTAGGGATTGGCAATGGGAGAATCCACGTTATCCTTCTTATGATAATCTGCGATTGAGCGTTCAAATACCTCAAAACTTTCCTGGCTGAATGTCATGATTCAAGTGTGTTCTAAAGATGATGCAAAATTAGCGGTAATTTTCTGAATAGACAATGGTTGAGGCCCAATTAGCATTACACACATTAATGCCGTTTGTGCATCACTCCTTTGTTTTGTTTTTTCTTCGCTTGTGACGCTTGCCGAAAATGGGTTTCTTTGCAGCCAAATTCATTTTTTAATACATTAAAATTACAATTATGGCAGATTCACAGATTGCAGAGAGAGTTCAGGCTATCATCGTTGACAAACTTGGAGTTGAGCCTTCAGAGGTTACTCCCGAGGCTAGTTTCGCAGCTGATCTGGGTGCAGATTCACTGGATACCGTAGAGCTCATCATGGAGTTCGAGAAGGAGTTCGGCATTTCAATTCCCGATGATCAGGCTGAGAAGATCACAACTGTAGGTGAGGCTATCGAGCTCATCAGCGCAGCAGCTACAAAGTAATCAGTCAATCTTCTTTCACATAAGATGGATCTTAAAAGAGTTGTCGTAACCGGACTCGGTACCGTCAACCCTATAGGTAATTCTGTCCATGAATTCTGGGAGAATGCCATAGCAGGTGTCAGCGGAGCCGGTCCTATTACCAATTTTGACACCAACGCCATACAGACCAAGGTCAAGATAGGATGTCAGGTCAAGGACTTTGACATATCCCAATACATGGACCGCAAGGAAGCACGCAAACTTGACAAATACAGTCAGTTTGCCGTCGCTTCGGCTGTTCAGGCCATACAGGATTCGGCCCTCGATCTTGAAAAAGAGGACCTGAACCGCATAGGCGTAATACTTGGTTTCGGTATGGGTGGTGTAGACTCCTTCGAAGAAGGCGTAGATACCATCCATGAACAGAAGAAACTTGGTCAGGAACTGAAGGTCACCCCGTTTTTCGTACCACGTATACTGGGTTCCATCGCGTCAGGATTGATTTCAATCATGTACAAACTGAAGGGACCCAATTACGCCACTTCATCAGCCTGCGCATCAAGCACACACGCCATCATCGATGCCGTTAACATGATTCGCCTGGGTAAGGCAAATGTGATTGTTACCGGAGGAGCCGAGGCTGCACTTGGAGACTGCGGCATAACAGGCTTTGGTGTAATGCATGCACTTTCAACCCGTAACGACTCTCCCCTGACGGCATCTCGCCCCATGAGCGCCAGCCGTGACGGATTCGTATTGGGCGAAGGAGGCGGAATACTGATACTTGAGGAGTACGGACACGCTGTTGCACGCGGCGCAAAGATTTATGCCGAAGTAGCAGGATGGGGTGCCACAGCCGATGCATTCCACATGACTGCTCCCGATCCGGAAGGAAACGGAGCAATCCGCGTAATGCAGGAGGCTCTTGAGGATGCAGGTATGAAACCTGCCGATATTGACTACATCAATATGCACGGCACGTCAACCCCTCTGGGCGATATTGCAGAATGTAAGGCTATCAAAGCCGTATTCAGCGACCACGTCTATGATATGAACCTCAGTTCCACCAAATCCATGACAGGACATCTGCTCGGCGGAGCCGGCGTCATTGAGGCAATTGCCACCGTGCTTGCCGTACAGAATGACATTATCCCGCCCACAATCAACCATGAGGAGGGTGATGAGGATGAGCAGATTGACTATCGTATGAACTTCACATTCAACAAGGCGCAAAAAAGGGAGGTACGTGCCGGCCTGTCCAACACTTTCGGATTCGGCGGACACAACTCATGCGTCATTTTCAAAAAGTTCAAGGATTGAATCATCGCTTTAGCGACATAAACCGTACTATCTGCAATGCGGCATCGGCTTTATTGGCCTTTGCCGCATTGTCCGGTTGTGCGGCTGTAGGCAATCCCGACGGAGGACCTTTTGACGAGACTCCCCCCAGAATTACCGGAACCCACCCGGATAACGGAGCCACAGGTGTAAAGACCAAAAAAGTAACCATAGATTTCAATGAGTTCATAAGGCTGGAGAATGCCAATGAAAAGGTAGTCATCTCACCGCCTCAGACTGAACAGCCGGAGATTAAAGTGGTCGGCAAGAAGATCCATGTGGAACTCTTTGACTCTCTCAAACCCAACACCACCTACTCCATTGATTTTGCCGACGGAATAGTTGACAACAATGAGGGCAACCCATTGGGAGATTTCTGTTTCCGTTTCAGCACGGGTGATGCCATTGATACTCTTGAAGTATCGGGATTTGTACTCAATGCCGATGACCTGGAACCGGTAAAGGGTATGACGGTAGGCCTTCACAGTGACCTTTCCGATTCGGCATTCATCACAAAACCGTTTGAGAGAGTATCACGTACCGATGCTTCCGGACATTTCACCATACGCGGCATAGCGCCCGGCTCATACAGGATATATGCCGTAACGGATATGGACCAGACATTCAGTTACTCCCAGCGTAATGAGAAGATAGCATGGTCTGACTCCATCATTGTCCCATCATCAGAATTGAGATTCAGGGTCGATACCGTCTACGCCGACAACGGTAAGGCCGATACAACCGTCACGGTTCCGTATACGCAATATCTTCCCAATGACATAACTCTGCTGGCATTCACCCCTACACCGATACAGCAGTATATGACATCGGCAGAGCGCAAACAGCATGAGAAATTCACCCTCAGATTTGCACTCCCTCTGGACTCGATGCCGCTTATAAAGGGTTTCAACTTTGACGAATCGGACTCATATATACTGCAGCATACCGCCCGATATGATACACTTACATTCTGGATGAAGGATTCGGCGGTATATTATCAGGACACATTGAGTTTCAGCATCACATATCTGGCCACAGATTCGGCGGGTGTACTTTCACCCAGGACAGATACCCTGCGTCTTTATACGCCCAAGAAAAGGGAACAGATACTTAAGGAGCAGGCCCGCAGGATAGAGAATGAGAAAAAAGACATAGACAGACAGATCAGGCGCATGGAACGCATGGGTGATTCCATCGGTATCGTACGTCTGCTTCAGCCCAAGATCAGATTCCTTGACTGCAAGATGACATCGGGCAGTGCCATGAGTCTTTATCAGGATGTAACCATCTCATTCCCGGAGCCGGTTACGTTCCTGTCAGACACCGCTCTGCATCTGTATCAGCAGTTTGACACAATATGGAAAGCGGTTCCGTTTGAGGTGGAACAGGACCCGGTGGATATACTCACATACTATATTTACGGTGAATGGAAACCCGAGCAGACCTTTAAACTGACTCTTGATTCCGCAAGTGTCAAGGGTATCTACGGACTCCATAATGACCACGAGGAGACAACCCTCAAATTCAACGCACTCAACAAGTACAGTACTCTTACCGTCAATGTGGCCAACCCCAAACCGGGTTATACCGTAAGACTCCATACAGGCGGAGGCAAGGTGGTAAGGACCGAAAAACTTGAGAACGGCAGTGTTGATTTCTTCCTGCTCCAGCCTGCAACCTATTTCATATCCATGTTTGACGATGTAAATGACAACGGCAAGTGGGATACAGGCGAATATGAGGAGAAACGTCAGGCAGAGAGTGTCTGGTACATAAAAAGAGGCATAACCCTAAAGCAGGACTGGACTCATGAGACCGATAAGTGGTATGTCAACGATACGCCGCTGACCGAACAGAAACCCGATGAACTATCCAAGGATAAGGCTCAGAAGAAAGAGGTCAATATCCACAAGAAGAACGTGGAGCGTCTGGAAAAGAAAGCCCAACGGATAGAATCCGAGAAAAAGAAAAAAGAACGCAAGCGTCAGGAACGTAAAGACCGACGCCAGAAGAACAAGGAAAAATACCGTGAGATAAGAGCTAATGCCAAAGCCCGCAAAGCAGGGTCACAGGCCGATGACAGCACTCCAGACACTGAGGAAATTACGACCCCAGACGAGTGACAGGTCATCATCACTCAAACCTTCGGCCATAAGCCTCTCTGTAAGAGAAGCAAACCAAGAAGCGTCCTCCAGACCCGGCAGCCCGCCACCTCCGTCAAAATCAGAACCGATACCTACATGGTTTATGCCCATGACGTCTATCATATGCATGATATGACGGACAGCATCAACCACAGTGGCATTGCCGTCTTTTTTAAGGAAACCGCTGTAAAGGCAGACCTGAGCTACACCGCCGGAGCGTGACAAGGCACGCATCTGATCATCCGTCAGGTTGCGTGTATGGTCACAAAGCGCACGGCTGGATGAGTGTGAGCATATTATTGGCCTGGTACTGCACTCCAATGCATCCCAGAAACTTTTCTCCGATGCATGTGACAGATCAACCATCATACCAACACTGTTCATGCGTTTCACTACCTGTTTACCGAAATCGGAGAGTCCGTTATGCTCCTGATTACCCTTGTGAGAATCACATATATCGTTGTCTCCGTTATGGCAAAGGGTCATGTATGCTACGCCGCGGCTGCGGAAACGGTCCACATTATCAATGTCATGTCCTATGGCATATCCGTTCTCAATACCCTTGACCACTGATTTTACACCATTGAACTTGTTCTGCCAGAGTTCTTGGGGGGTAGTGGCTATTGCAGCCTTTCCGTTGCATTCACCGATGCGCTCCTCTATAAGGTCAAGAAGGCGGTCTGCCTTACTGACGGCAGCTTTCAATGAAGCCTCATCACGTTCTTCCTGTTTAAGGTAAGCAACCATGAAACTGGCATCCTGACGACCTGCGGTCATCTTATGCAGGTCAACCAGCATCTTAGGGTTCTTCTCAAAGAAACGGGCACCTTCGTCAAACAGCATCGGGCTGTCGCAATGGCTGTCCAGTATGATTGTCTTGGAATGCAGTTTTTTGGCACGACCATACAGAGTGGCCTGCTCAACGAGCCAACTGAAAATAGGCATCATAGTACGGTCATTCTCCAGGATGAAGCACTCGGGATGCCATTGAACACCCAGGACAGGTCGGAAAGAGGTCGACTCTATACCCTCTATTATTCCGTCCGGAGCGACGGCAGTGACACGGAAACCTGCAGGGGCCTCCCTGACAGCCTGGTGATGGAAGGAATTCACGGCAAGGTTTTCGGTCTTGAGCAAACCGTACAGCAGGGAATCCTTTTCCAGCCTTACATTATGTGAAGGCAGACCACGGGCTATGGTCTGGCTGTGTTCAATGGGCTGCCGGTCATGCTGGGTCTTTATGTCCTGGTACAATTTGCCGCCCAATGCCGCGGATAGCACCTGTATTCCCCGACATATTCCAAGTACAGGTATCTGGCGGTCCATAGCAAGACGGACCAGCGTGAGTTCCTGCCTGTCACGACGGGGATTGACGGAAACACAGTCCAGAGGCTCTTCGCCAAGATAGTCGGGGTCTATATCGGCACCCCCCGACAGTACAATACCGTCCAGGGTCTCCAACAGTGACACCAAAGCCTTGTCATCATCATATGACGGTATCACTACCGGCGAACCTCCGGCTTCAAGAACTGACATATAGTATGCCTGGGCAAGGGTACAGTCTCCCTCCCTGAAATTACCGCTGATTCCTATTACCGGAACATGCCAGTTAAATACATCAGTGCCGGATTCCATCTGACGGAGCCCGGATTCAAGCTGCTGAGCCTTATTCATTCTATTGGAATCTCTTTCTTGATACTCTCATCAAGAGAGATCAGAGTCTCTGTTGCGGTTACACCCTTTATCTCCTGAATACGACCGTTGATAAGTTCCATCAGATGGGAATTGTCACGGGCGTAGAGTTTTATCATCATGGTATAGCGTCCGGTTGTGAAATGACTCTCCACAACCTCCGGAATCTGATCCAATTCAGCCACTACCTGATGATACATGGAACCTTTCTCAAGTGTAAGACCCACATAGGTACAGGTGTTGTAACCAATACTTCTGGGATTTACATGATAACCGGAACCCGTAATCACACCGTCATCAAACATCTTCTGAACGCGCTGGTGGATAGCAGCACGTGAAACTCCGCACTGCAGAGCCACATCACGGAAAGGAATACGTGCGTTCTGAGAGATGATACCAAGAATTTTTCTGTCTAAAGCATCCATACGCTCTGTTGATGAAACTGGCTTCTTTGAATTCATATTGTAAGCATTTAATGGTTATCGAGTAATAAATACGCCCAAAAGTAGGTAATATTTTGATAAGTTGTAATAGAAGTCATTACAAAATGACAAAAAACAGGAGGGAACACGGAATATGTTCCCTCCTGCATTTTATAAGATAAAATTACTTTATGCTTACAAGTTCCACTTCAAAGATGAGAGTTGAATAGGGCTTGATGTCATTGCCTGCACCCTGCTCTCCGTAAGCCAACTCGTAAGGGATGAAGAATCTGTACTTGTCACCTACGCTCATGAGTTGCAGACCTTCGGTCCAACCCTTGATTACGCCACCCAGGTTAAGTGTTACAGGAGTTGTTGACTCATCAAATACGGTACCGTCAATCAACTCACCGCGATAACGTACCTCAACATCACTTGTTGCAGTAGGCTTGGGACCACCGTCACCGAGTTTGATGACCTCATAAAGAAGTCCGCTCTCTGTCTTGACGATTTTGTCTTCCTTGGCCTTCTCCTCGAGATAAGCTTTGTTCTTGTCGCGGAAGTCATTGAACTGGGCTGTTGTCAGATACTCATAAAGACGGTTTGAAGTGGCATCGGCCTCATCAAAGGTCATGATCTTCCAATTGTCAAGCATACCGTCGCAGAAGCCCTTGATGTAATTTGTCTTGTTGAACTCTCCACCCTGGCCGAAAAGATTTTCGGCAAGACCGATGTATGCCTGTGTCATCTCCTGGCAACCTATCTCAACGCCAAGAGCATAAGCCAGTTTAGCCTTATCATCAGGATTCTGGGCAGCCTCCATAAAACCTTTGACGAAAGCCTTCATGGTTGATGAATCAAGCAGTTCATATGAAAGCTGATCCTTATAGACACGTACGGCGCGACCCATACCGATTGAATACGAAATTGTGTCCTTTACATCATTCATAGTAACCTTGCCGGTACCTGTACCGCCGCATGAGGCAAGTACTGCGATGGCCATTGCCGCCATCAAAACATTCAGTTTCTTCATTGCTTATGTAAATTAAAAACTTGTTTTTATGAAATAATGTGCGAAGATAGTATATTTTGGCTTTAAGAATAACGAAAAATGCAGTAATTTTGAGATTCCAAAAACTCAAAACGATCCGATTATGGAAATCTACTGCATCAATAACAGGAAAACTGAAAGTTTTGACCCCGGTATACCGTTCACTGAAGTGTTCAACAGAATGGAGATTACCCTGAAAGGTGCTCCCATGTGTGTCTGCGCCAACGGCAAAGTAATGGACATGGAATCCAAGGTCTATGAAAACTGTGACGTGGAGTTTCTTGATGCCACCACAAGCCTTGGTGCCCGTTCTTATCTGCTCGGATTGGTATTTGTTCTCTATAAAGCCGTGACAGAACTTTATCCCGGAAGCAGGATAAGGGTATCAAACGCCATATCCAAAGGTTTCTACTGCCCCGTCGAGATAGGTCGCGAACTGACCGATGATGCTGTCACCAGCATAAGCGAGCGCATGGGCAGCATCATCGGCCGTAATATTCCGTTTGTAAAACATACGGCCCACACCAGGGATGTAGCCGATATCATGGAGCGTGCAGGCCGTAAGGACAATGTACGCCTGCTGCGCAGCATCGGCAGCATATATACCAGTTACTATACTCTGGAGGACCTTCCCGACTGGTTCTTCGGAATACTTCCTCCAAACACCGGATGCCTTAAGGTGTTCGGCCTTGAGCCCATGTCAGGCGGTGTTCTGGTACGCCTGCCGGACAAGAGCAATCCCGACCAGTTGGAGCCGCTTATCCGCCAGGACAAGATGTTTGAGATATTCAAGGAGCATCATGACTGGATGCGTATCCTGGGATTCTCTACTCTCGGAAGGCTTAATCAGGCCGTTGCCAAGGGTGAGACCAACATGATAATAAACGTAGCCGAGGCTCTGCAGTCACAGAAAATAGTGCATATTGCCGACCAGATTGTAGCCCGCAGGAATGAGGGTAAGGGACTTAAACTGATAATGGTTTCCGGTCCGTCCTCATCGGGCAAGACCACTTTCAGCAAGCGTCTTATGGTACAACTCATGGCCCACGGACTCACCCCCAAGGTTCTGTCACTGGATGACTATTTCCTGGACCGTGACCACACCCCGCTGGATGAGAACGGCGAGCATGACTTTGAGTCACTTTACGCCATAGACCTGCCTTTCTTCAACCAGCAGCTCAAGGATCTGCTGGCAGGAAAGAGCATCCTGCCGCCCAGATTCAACTTCAAGAAGGGCGGAATCCGTGAGTTCACTGACCCCGAGATGACGTTGGGCGACAATGACATCCTGCTCATTGAGGGTATCCACGCACTGAACCCTGACCTTATGCCCGATATCCCTGCCGACAGCCGTTTCCTGATATACGTATCGGCCCTGACATGCATACGCATCGACCAGCATAACTATATTCCCACTACCGATAACCGCCTGCTGCGCCGTATCACACGTGACCACAAGTACCGCAGTTATTCGGCTCAGGATACGATAGCCCGCTGGCCGTCCGTCCGCGCCGGCGAGGAGAAATGGATATTCCCCTATCAGGAGAACGCCGATGCCATGTTCAACTCGGCCATGATATTTGAGATAGCCGTCATCAAGGATATGGTGCTGCCTCTTCTGGATGAGGTCCCCGAGAACAGCCCCGAGTACGCAAAGGCACAGCAGCTCAAGGATTTCCTCAAATTGTTCAAGACCATTCCCAGCCAGAACCTGCCGCCCACATCACTGGTACGCGAGTTCATTGGAGGCAGCAGTTTCCACTATTGATCCCATAAGATGTCCGGTTTAAGCAACATACAGACTCAGGTCCAGACGCAGGCCCAGATTCAGACCCTATCTCCCCAACAGGTGCTGGAGGCCCGTCTGCTTGCACTCTCCACCCTGGAACTTGAGGAGCATGTACGTGCCGAACTGGGTGACAATCCCGCCCTTGAGGACGGACCGGCAGAGTCATCGGCCACTGACAATGAAGATGCCGTACAGGATGATGACCTGGAGTACGGCAATGAGGAATTCGGCTCATCGGACAATAACCGTGACGACTGGGGAGACGATGATGATGACTGGAATGACCGCCAGCAGGGAGGCGGCGGTCCCGTAGCCGATATTCCACTGGCCGATACCAGATCATTCTACGACATACTCTATGAGCAGTTGCGTGAGCAGGACCTGACCGAGCGTCAGATGAAGATTGCGCTCTACATCATAGGCTCAATAGATAATGACGGCATTCTGGACAAGGACCTTCAGGCCATATCCGATGACCTGGCGTTCTACCACGATACGGATGCGTCAGTGGATGAGATTGAGCAGGTGCTCAAGGTAATCCAGGAGTTTGACCCCGCCGGAATAGGTGCTCGCAACCTGCAGGAGTGCCTGCTTATCCAGATACGCCGCAAACCGGATTCAGAGAGCAAGGAACTGCAGGAAAAGATTATCTCATCCATGTTCGATGAGTTCACCCACAAGCGCTGGGACAAGATATCGGCACGTCTGGAACTCACCAAGGAGCAGACCGATGCCGTGATTGCCGAACTTGTAAAACTCAATCCGCGTCCGGGCAGTTCACTGGGTGAAACGGTAGGAAACAGCCGGCAGCATATCGTACCTGATTTCCTGCTCGACAACTACGATGATGAGATAAGGTTCACACTCAACAACGGAAACATACCGCAGTTGCACGTAAGCCGTGAGTACTCCGATATGCTGGATAATCAGATCAAGGAAGGTACAAGCAGCCAGAAGGCAGCCGCCGTCTATATCAAGAGCAAACTGGATTCTGCCCGCGGATTCATCCAGGCACTCCGCCAGCGTGAACAGACCATGACCCGTACCATGCAGGCCATCATTGACCTGCAGCGCCCGTTTTTCCAGGAGGGAGATGAGACTCTGCTGCGTCCCATGATCCTTAAGGATGTGGCCGAGAAGACGGGATATGACATATCGACCATATCCCGCGTAACCAGCGGCAAGTATGTGCAGACTCCGTTCGGCACATTCCCGCTCAAGGCCTTCTTCACCGACGGAGTCAAGACCAGCAGTGGTGAGGAGGTATCGGTCAAGGAGATACACCGCATACTGCGTGAGGCCACCGATGCCGAAGATCCGGGCAACCCGCTTACCGATGAGCAGTTGTCCGATATGCTGGCCCGGCGCGGCTTCAAGGTGGCACGGCGTACGGTAGCCAAGTACCGTGAACAGATAGGTATACCCGTAGCAAGAATGCGTAAAAATTAACTATATATGAAACCAACAGTAAGCATTATCATGGGCAGCACGTCAGATCTGCCCGTTATGGAAAAGGCAGCCGCCTTCCTGGACAGCATCCAGATCCCGTTTGAGATGAACGCCCTGTCCGCACACCGCACACCCGCGGCTGTTGAGGAGTTTGCCAAGGGTGCTCAGGCACGCGGCATCAAGGTAATCATTGCCGCAGCCGGAATGGCTGCAGCCTTGCCCGGCGTAATTGCCGCCAACACCAACGTTCCCGTTATCGGTGTACCCATCAAGGGCATGCTGGACGGTCTGGACGCCATGCTCTCAATCATACAGATGCCCCCCGGAATACCCGTGGCTACCGTAGGCGTGAACGGCGCACAGAACGCCGCCATTCTGGCCGCCCAGATTCTGGCCGTGGCCGATACAGAACTGGCAGCACGCCTGGCCGCCCACAAGGAGGGACTCAAGGATAAGATTGAGAAGGCCAATGCCGAACTCAGTCAGGTAAAATACAGTTTCAAGACCAACTGATAATGGCCGTATACAACCGCCGCAAAACCATCAGCGTACGTGTGGGCACCACCGCAATAGGCGGAAGCAATCCCATACGCCTGCAGTCCATGACCACCACCGCAACCATGGATACAGAGGGCTGCATTGAGCAGGCCATACGTATCATTCAGGCCGGCGGAGAACTGGTTCGTATGACAACTCAGGGCACACGCGAGGCGGAAAACATGCGGTTGATACGTGAAGGCCTCAATGCCCGCGGCTACGACACCCCGCTCGTGGCCGATGTCCACTTCAACCCCGCCGTGGCCGATGTGGCCGCCCGTTATGTGGAGAAGGTGCGCATCAACCCGGGCAACTACGTGGATCCGGCACGTACGTTCAAACAACTGGAATACACCGATCAGGAATACGCACAGGAGATTCAGCGCATACGCGAACGCTTTATCCCGTTCCTGAATATTTGCCGTGAGCACGGCACCGCCATACGCATAGGCGTTAACCACGGCTCACTGTCGGACCGCATCATGAGCCGTTACGGCAACACACCCGCCGGCATGGTGGAGAGTTGCATGGAGTTCCTGCGCATATGCGTGGATCAGGACTTCATGAACGTGGTCATATCCATCAAGGCCAGCAACACCGTTGTCATGATAGAGACTGTCCGTCTGCTGGTTAAGGAGATGGACCGCGAGGGCATGGCGTTCCCCATACATCTGGGCGTAACCGAGGCCGGTGAGGGTGAGGACGGACGCATAAAGAGCGCCATCGGCATAGGCGCACTGCTGGCCGAAGGCATAGGCGACACCATCCGCGTATCGCTGTCCGAGGCTCCCGAGCGTGAGATTCCGGTGGCCCGCAAACTGGTGGATTATGCAGAAACCAGTGCCGGTGTGCGCGCATCGGCCAGGATAGAGAACGGAGTACTGAGACTGTCTTACAATGACACTTTATTGGAGGATTTCCAGCTTCACGCCGCCATGGATGCAGGCGCACTGCTCATTGACGGCCGCGCTCAAGACCTTGAGCTGAGCAACCCCAACATGAGCGCCGCCATGATCAGATCAACGGAGGATGCAATCCTGCAGGGTGCACGCATAAGGTTCACCAAACCGGAATACATTTCCTGTCCGGGCTGCGGACGGACACTTTACAATCTTGAAGAGACAATAGCACGCATAAAAGCCGCCACAGGCCACCTCAAAGGAGTCAAGATAGCCATCATGGGCTGTATCGTGAACGGACCGGGCGAGATGGCAGATGCCGATTTCGGCTACGTGGGCGCCGGCCGCGGAAAGATAAGCCTCTATCGCGGCAAGGAGTGCATAGAGAAAAATATCCCCGAGGAGAATGCCGTTGAGCGCCTCCTCCAATTGATTGAAGAAACAACAAAAAGATAATATGGAAAACAAATTGACCATCTACAACACCCTTACAAGAAAGAAGGAACTGTTTGAAGCCTTGAACCCGCCACATGTAGGTATGTACGTGTGCGGCCCCACAGTTTACGGTGATCCGCATCTGGGCCATGCACGTCCCGCCATCACATTCGATATACTGTTCCGTTACCTTCAGCACTTAGGTTATAAGGTACGTTACGTACGCAACATAACCGATGTAGGCCATCTGGAGCACGATGCCGATGAGGGCGAGGACAAGATTGCCAAGAAAGCACGTCTGGAGCAGCTGGAGCCCATGGAAGTGGTTCAGTACTACACACTGCGCTACCACAAGGCCATGGAGATGCTTAACGTACTGCCGCCCAGCATAGAGCCGCATGCATCGGGCCATATCATAGAGCAGATTGAACTGGTAAAGCAGATTCTGGACAACGGCTATGCATACGAGAGCCAGGGCAGCATCTACTTTGACGTGAACAAATACAACAAAGACCATCACTACGGCATACTCTCAGGCCGTAACCTGGATGACGTGCTCAATACAACACGTGAACTGGACGGTCAGGAGGAGAAACACAACCCAGCCGACTTTGCACTGTGGAAAAAGGCCCAGCCCGAACATATCATGCGCTGGCCGTCACCCTGGAGCAACGGATTCCCCGGCTGGCACTGCGAGTGCACCGCCATGGGCCGCAAGTACTTAGGCGAGCGTTTTGACATACACGGAGGCGGCATGGACCTGATATTCCCGCATCATGAGTGCGAGATTGCCCAGGCAGTTGCCAGCCAGGGACATGACATAGTCCACTACTGGATGCACAACAACATGATTACCATCAACGGTCAGAAGATGGGTAAGTCATTGGGCAACTTCATCACCCTGAATGAGTTCTTTACCGGTCAGAACCCCAACCTCAAACAGGCCTACAGCCCCATGACCATCCGCTTCTTCATCCTGATGGCCCACTACCGCGGTACCGTAGACTTCAGCAACGACGCCCTGCAGGCTGCCGAGAAGGCAATGAACCGTCTTATGGAGGCTTACAACGCCATAGGCCGCATTCAACCCTCAGCCGAGAGTACAGTAAGCGTAAGCGAATTCAAGTGCAAGTGCTATGAGGCCATGGATGATGACCTTAACACACCTATCGTGATCAGCCACCTGTTTGATGCAGCCAAGGTAATCAACCAGGCAGTGGACGGCAACGCCAAACTGACTGCCGCCGATGTGGCCGAACTCAAGTCCCTGTTTGACACATTCCTCTTTGATATCCTTGGAATCAAAGCCGAAGAGGGTGGCGGCAGCGGCCGGGAAGAGGCATTCGGCAAAGTCGTGGATATGCTCCTTGAGCAGCGCGCCATTGCCAAGGCCAATAAGGACTGGGCAACAAGTGACAAGATACGCAATGAGTTAACTGCTCTTGGATTCGAGATCAAGGATACCAAGGACGGCGCAACATGGAAACTCAACAGATAATATGAAGAATTCAGCCATAATACTGACGCTTCTGTATGTAGTTCTCTCATGTGGAGGGCGCAAGGCATCATCAACTACTCCGGCAACCGATGTTGTTACACCTGAATTCTGCGCCGACAGTGCTTACAACTACATAAAGGCGCAGACTGATTTCGGACCACGCGTACCCAACACTGACGCCCAGCAGAACTGTGCAGCATGGCTCATGACAAAACTCAAGGAGTTTGGAGCCGAGACGTTCCTGCAAGGCTTTGAAACCGTCACTTTTGACAAGACCAGGATAAGGGGTTACAACATAATAGGCAGCTATAACCCTGAATCACCCACCCGAATAATACTTTGTTCGCATTGGGACAGCCGCCCGTGGGCCGACAATGACCCGGACCCCGCCAACTGGATGAAACCTGTTGATGCCGCCAATGACGGCGCCAGCGGTGTTGCTGTAATTCTGGAGATTGCACGCCAGATGCAGAAACAGACTCCCGAAATAGGAGTTGACTGCATATTCCTGGATGCCGAAGACTGGGGCCCTGGAGACAACTATCAGGGAGAGCATCTTGAGACATACTGGGGTCTGGGAACACAATACTGGGCCAAAAATCCTCACAAAGAGGGCTACCACGCCCGTTATGCCATATTATTGGATATGGTCGGAGGCAAAGGAGCCGCATTCTGCCGTGAGGGATACTCAACCAGGTTCGGTAAAACCATAGTGGATAAGGTCTGGAGTGCAGCGGGAAGACTGGGTTACGGATCGGTATTCCTGCCTGTAAGCGGTGGATATGTTACTGACGACCACTACTTTATCAACACTATAGCCAGGATTCCCGCCATAGACATAGTACCATATCTGCCCAATTGCAGGGAGAGCTCTTTCGGTCCTACATGGCACACAACCCATGACAACATCGATAATATAGACAAAAAAATCCTGGAAGCTGTCGGCAAGACGCTTATCGAGGTAATTTACAACGAGAAACCATGACAATAGAAGAACTTCAGGAAGAGGTTATAGAAGAGTTCAGCGCGTTTGACGACTGGATGGACAAATATCAGATGATTATTGACCTGGGCAACGGACAAGCCCCGTTGGACCCCGCTTACAAGACTCAGGATAATCTCATTGACGGATGTCAGAGTCGCGTCTGGCTTCATGCCGAATTCAAGGACGGACTCATTCATTTTGAGGCAGACAGTGACGCAATTATTACCAAGGGCCTGATAGCACTGCTCATCAGAGTACTGTCAGACCATACTCCAGTTGAGATTCTGGAAAGCGATGTACATTTCATTGATGACATCGGACTTACACAACATCTGTCTCCTACCCGCAGTAACGGACTGCTGTCTATGCTAAAACAGATAAAAACATATGCATTAGCATATTCAAAAAGTTGAACAAATCAGTTGAATTTTATAAATTTGCAAACCAAACTAACGAATTAACGAATAATTATACAAATATGAACGGCAAATACTGGAATGAGGAGATTGAGACGATGCCCCGCAAACAACTTGAGAAGCTTCAGGTAGAGCGTCTCAAGAAAACAATAGAGATTGCAATGGGCAGCGAGTTCTATGCTCCCAAATTCAAGGAACTTGGCATAACCCCTGAGAGTATCAAGTCAGTGGAGGATATCAAACGATTCCCCTTTACCACAAAGAATGACCTCCGTGCCACCTATCCGTTTGGAATCAAGTCTGTTCCTTTGGAGAAAGTGGTCCGTCTGCACTCGTCAAGCGGAACCACCGGTAATCCCACAGTAATTCTGCACACACAGAAAGACCTTGACCAATGGGCCGATGCCATGGCACGTTCAATGTACTGCATAGGTCTGCGTAATACCGATATCATACAGAACACATCAGGTTACGGAATGTTTACCGGAGGTCTGGGTATACAGTATGCCGCAGAGCGTCTGGGCGCACTCACCGTTCCTGCCGGTGCCGGTAACAGCAAGCGTCACGTAAAGTTCATCACTGACTTCGGAACCACCGCACTGCATTGCATACCTTCATACGCCACACGTCTGGCAGCCGCTTTCCAGGAGGAGGGCATTGACCCGCGCAACACAACGGTACATACACTTATCATAGGTGCCGAGCCCCACTCCGAGGCTCAGCGCAAGCGCATTGAGGAAATCTGGGGAGCCAAGGCTTACAACAACTTCGGAATGAGCGAAATGTGCGGCCCCGGCGTAGCCATCGAGTGCCAGGAGCAGAACGGCATGCACATCTGGGAGGATAATTATATCGTTGAGATTCTTGATCCCGAGACTCTGGAACCCGTTCCGGAGGGAGAACTGGGAGAGTTGGTACTGACCACACTCAACCGTGAGGCCATGCCGCTGTTCCGCTACCGTACACGTGACCTTACCCGCATCCTGCCGGGTGACTGCCCGTGCGGACGCACACATGTACGTCTGGCCCGTTTCCAGGGTAGATCGGACGATATGCTCATAGTAAAGGGCGTAAACCTCTATCCAATCCAGATTGAGAAGATTCTGATGCAGTTCCCCGAGTTGGCATCGGACTACCTTATTACGATTGAGACCATAGGCGATAACGATGAAATGACCATCGAGGCTGAGCTGGCTCAGGCTACCGATGACTTCGGAATGCTGCAGAACCTGACCAAGGAGATTACACGCCGCCTTAAGGATGAGCTTCTGTTTACGCCTAAGGTCAAGCTTGTAGGCAAGGGCGTAATCCCGCAGACCGACGGCAAAGCCAAGAGAGTTAATGATTTGCGTAACAACCATTAAAAGAAGGACATTATGAAGACTATAAAGCAGATTTCAATATTCCTTGAGAACCAGCGCGGTAAGCTGAGTGATATACTTACAGCACTCAAGGACCAGAACATTGAGATTCAGGCCGCATCGGTAGCCGATACCACCGAATACGGTATCCTGCGTCTCATCACATCTGACCAGGTAAAGGCTGCCCGTCTGCTTTCATCACAGGGGCACCTGGTAAATCTGAACGAGGTTCTTGCCATTCAGGTGGAGCCAGATACCGCGGCATTTGCCGATGCTGTCGACGCACTCACATCGGGCGGTTGCTCAATCAGTTACCTCTACACATTCCATAAAGACGGCAAGCTGGTGCTCATAATCCGCCCTGCCAGTCTGGAAATAGCGGAACGCGTGGCTACGGAGAAAGGTCTTACGCTGATTCAGGGTTGGGAATGATGATTCATTCCCTTCTTTTTTATAATTATGTGACTAATATTACTAATTACATCGTATAAACCATGTTTTTAAAGATTCTCATTCTGATTCTGTTCTTCGCCGTAATGATTGGCGTAGGAATTTATTGCCGCAAGACTGCCAATAATGTGCAGGGATTCGTCCTTGGTGACCGCAAGGTGGGCTCATGGCTTACCGCATTCGCATTCGGTACATCTTACTTTTCGGCCGTTATATTCGTGGGATATGCCGGTCAGTTCGGCTGGAAATACGGTCTGTCCGCTACCTGGATAGGACTTGGCAACGCCCTGATAGGTTCACTCCTGGCATGGAGAATCCTGGGTCGCCGCACTCGCCTTATGACCCAGTACCTTAAGAGCGCCACCATGCCCGATTTCTTCGGTCAGCGCTTTAACTCGCAAGCTCTCAAGGTGGCTGCATCAGTTATAGTGTTCGTGTTCCTTATTCCTTATACCGCATCACTTTACAACGGTCTGTCACGTCTGTTCGGACTCTCGTTCGGCATTGACTACAGTTGGTGCGTGCTTGGTATGGCTATCCTTACCGGTGTCTACGTGCTGGTGGGCGGATATATGGCAACTGCCGTGAATGACTTCATTCAGGGTATGATAATGCTGGTTGGTATCGTTGCCGTAATTCTGTCAGTACTTAACGGAAACGGCGGATTCACCGCAGCAATCGAGAAACTGTCACAGCTTCAGAGCGAGAGCGCCCCTGCACTGAACGGTGCTTTCGTATCATTCTTCGGCCCGCAGCCCATCTATCTGCTGGGTGTGGTGCTGCTCACATCTCTGGGCACATGGGGTCTGCCTCAGATGGTTGGCAAATTCTACGCCATCCGTGACGAGGCGGCTATCCGCAAGGGTACTTTCATATCCACATTCTTTGCCATCATCGTGGCCGGCGGATGCTACTTCCTGGGCGGATTCGGACGTCTGTATGCCGATAAGATAGAGTATGGAGCCAAGGGCCCCATCTATGACAGCATAGTACCTTCAATGCTCCAGACCCTGCCTGACCTTATGATCGGCGTGGTTATCATCCTGGTGCTTTCGGCATCAATGTCAACCCTTTCATCACTGGTTCTGACATCGGGCTCAACCCTTACTCTCGATATCATCAAGCCGGCGCTTGCCAAGGGCGGCAAGAGCATGAGCGAGAAGTCTCAGTTGCTCTCCATCCGTCTGCTGGTGGTGTTCTTCATTGCGGTTTCATCGGTTCTGGCCATCATTCAGGCCAAGAGCTCAGTTACATTCATTGCTCAACTTATGGGTATCAGCTGGGGTGCTCTGGCAGGTGCTTTCCTGGCTCCGTTCATGTACGGACTCTACTGGAAAAAGACCACCAAGGCATCAGTTTGGGCAAGTTTCATCGTGGGTGTGGCCATCATGTGCGGCTGCATGTACGGAACGTTCACAAAGACCACATTCATAAGCCCGTTCTTCTCATCACCCATCAATGCCGGTGTGCTGTCAATGGTGGCCGGTCTGGTGATAGTTCCCATAGTAAGCGCTTTCACCAAGGTTAAGGAGAAGCAGGACGTTGACAAGATGTTCAACTGCTATGAGCGTCAGGTTACCGTACACGCATCAACATCACTTATGGATGCCGATGAAAAATAAAACCTTATATTTGTATCAGGCTAACTAAAACAACCAATAATATGAAAAGAATAACTCAACTTAAGGATGAGGCACTGGATGCCCTTCACGGAAATTTTGGAAAGGCCGCTTTGGCATCATTGGGATATGTAGTTGTAAGCATCGCCTTCAGTATGATCTTCCAACTGATTTCAGGCACCAATATCATGGATTATTATGAGGCTCTGTTAACAAATGATACTGAGGCTCTGATGGAAGCAATGGGAGGCAATATCTACGGCACCATACTTCAGTTCCTGGGTGCTTTACTGTTTACCGCACCTCTGGCTGTAGGTATTTCCAATGCTTACAGGGTTCTCTTTGAAAGCAAGGGTGCCGATAACGCCATTTTCAGTAATTTCTTCAAACAGGGCTTCGGCAAGCACTATCTTCATATAGTTTTTGTTAATTTCATCGCCGGAATACTTGTTGCATTAATCCTTATTCCTGCAATCATAATCTTTGTATTGATAGGATTAATATTTAAGAGCGGTATCGTTGCCGTCATTCTGACTATTGCAGCTCTTGTATATTGCATCTGGATTGGTCTTATGTACTCACAGATCACTTTTATCCTGGTTGACAGTCCCGAACTTGACATAATAGATACAATGCGCCGCAGCCGCACCCTTATGAACGGAAACAAATGGAGATACTTCCTTTTAGTCCTGAGTTTCCTTGGTTGGATCATTCTGGGAATCTTTACCCTTGGTATAGGTTACCTCTGGCTGTTACCGTATATCCACACAACTGAGTCTGCATTCTATTGTGAAATAAGAGACGCTGAGAAAACCGCTGAATAAACATCATATATGAAAAAACTCCTACTTGGCGATGAGGCCATAGCGCAGGGTGCAATCGATGCCGGACTGAGCGGCGTTTACGCTTATCCGGGCACACCCTCTACTGAGATTACCGAATACATACAGGGTTACTGCAAGAAAAACCCTGCAGAGAAAATACACAATCGCTGGTGTACCAATGAGAAAACAGCCATGGAGGCCGCTCTGGGCATGTCATTTGCCGGCAAGCGTGCACTTGTGTGCATGAAGCACGTAGGCATGAACGTAGCCGCCGATCCGTTCGTGAACTCATCAATCACCGGAGTAAACGGCGGTCTGATAGTCCTTGTGGCAGATGACCCCTCGATGCACTCGTCACAGGATGAGCAGGATACCCGCTATTACGGCAAGTTTGCCCTGATACCGGTACTGGAGCCCTCTTCACAGCAGGAGGCATATGATATGATGTCATACGCCTATGAACTGTCGGAGTCTCTCAAACTGCCGGTGCTGATGCGTACCGTTACCCGTCTGGCCCACTCCCGCGCCGTTGTGTCCCTCAAGGACAAGCGTAATCAGAATGACCTTAATCCGGTAAGCGGTGTCCGTGACTGGGTACTGCTGCCCGCTATCGCCAAGCGCCGCTACGCTTCACTACTGGAGCGTCAGCCGGAGATTATGCGTCTGTCTGTTGAATCACCGTTCAACAGCTTCAAGGCCCAGGCTAAGCGTTTCAAGATGGGTGCCATTGCCTGCGGTAACGCATTCAACTACCTGTCGGAGTGCTACCCGGACGGTATACCTTTCCCCGTACTCAAGATTTCACAGTACCCCATACCGGCTGAGACCATACGTACTCTTGCCGAGCAGTGTGACTCAATCATGGTCATTGAGGACGGTCAGCCGTTCGTTGAGGAGCAGGTGGCAGGCATTCTTCCATCTGACTGTAAGATCATAGGCCGTCTGACCGGTGAATTGCCCCGTCAGGGAGAACTCAATCCCGATATCGTAAAAGCCGCCCTGGGTCTGGCTCCGCTGCCCCATCCTGAGGTTGCCAAGAACGTTGTGGCACGTCCGCCCGCCCTCTGTCAGGGTTGCGGTCACCGCTCGGTATATGAGGCAATAAACATTGTGCTCAAGGATTACAAGACAGCTAAGGTGTTCGGTGACATAGGTTGCTACACTCTGGGTGCCCTGCCTCCTTTCCAGGCTCTGGACAGCACGGTTGATATGGGTGCCAGCATCACCATGGCCAAGGGTGCAGCCGATGCAGGCGTGTTCCCCGCAGTGGCCATCATAGGTGACAGCACATTCACCCACTCCGGCATGACCGGTCTGCTGGATGCGGTAAACGAGAACTCACCTATTACAATAATAATCTCCGATAACCTGACCACCGGTATGACCGGCGGACAGGACAGCGCCGGCACCAACAAGTTTGAGGCTATATGCCGCGGTATCGGTGTTGATCCGGATCACCTCAAGGTGGTTGTTCCGCTGCCCCAGAACATGGAGGAGATTACACGCACCCTGCGTGAGGAGATTGAGTATCAGGGTCTGTCGGTTATCATACCGCGCCGTGAATGTATCCAGACACTTGCCCGCAAGGCAAAAGCTAAAGCAGCACAGAAATGAAGACAGATATAATTCTTGCAGGCGTAGGAGGACAAGGTATCCTCTCTATCGCAACAGTTATAGGTCAGGCCGCCCTTGAGGAGGACCTCTACATCAAGCAGGCAGAGGTTCACGGAATGAGCCAGCGCGGCGGTGACGTACAGTCCAACCTGCGCATATCGGACCAGCCCATTGCAAGTGACCTTATATCACTTGGTCAGGCCGATATCATAATAGCCATGGAGCCCATGGAAGCCCTGCGTTACAAGCACTACCTGAGTAAGGACGGTTGGGTAATCACATCATCCAACCCCTTTGTAAACATAGGCAACTATCCAGATAAGGATGCCATCATTGCCGAGCTCAAGCAGCTGGGTAACGTTATCCTCATTGATACCGATGAGCTTGGCAAAGAACATAAGATGCCCAAGGCAGTCAACATGATCCTGCTGGGCGCCGCATCAAAGGCTCTCAAGAGCATAAGCTTTGACAAGCTGTGCCAGAGTGTACGCACCATATTCGGCGCCAAGGGCGATGCAATTGTAGATATGAACATAAAGGCTCTTGAGATAGGCCGTAACTGTGAATAAAAACACTGATGAAAACGCTGATTCCTGCTAACGTAATAGATGATTATCTAAAGAGTATAGAGGTAACTGACCTTAACAAGGCCTCAATTCGCCAGGTGCTGGCATGTGAGCTCAACGCCGAGAAGGTAACAGGTCAGGAGTTTATCCACTTTGAGATGGGTGTTCCCGGCATTCCGCCGGCAGCCGTAGGCGTCAAGGCTCAGAAAGAGGCTCTTGACCGCGGTGTGGCATCCAAGTATCCTAACATTGAGGGTATTCCCGAACTCAAGGAGCAGGCAGCACGTTTTGTCAAGGCTTTCATAAACACTGATATCCAGCCCTCTCACTGCACGCCTACCTGCGGAGCCATGCAGGGTACGTTTGCCGCATTCCTTTTGTGCTCACAGATTGATCCTAAGAAGGATACCATCCTCTACATCGATCCAGGATTCCCCGTGCAGAAGATGCAGGCCCAGGTAATGGGTGTCAAGACCGCCCAGTTTGACGTAGCCGATTTCCGTGCCGATAAACTGGCTCCCAAGCTGGAGAGTTATCTCAAGCAGGGCAACATATGCTGCATTGTTTACAGCAACCCCAACAACCCCAGTTGGATGTGTCTTACAGAAGAGGAGATCAAAACCATCGGTGAATTGGCCACAAAATATGATACAATTATCCTTGAGGACCTGGCTTACATGACCATGGATTTCCGTCGTGAGGGTCTGGGCATTCCTTTCAAGGCTCCCTATCAGATAAGCGTATCACACTATACCGACAACTATATCATGATGCTCAGCGGCAGTAAGATATTCAGTTATGCCGGCGAGCGTATAGCCGTGGCCTGCATATCGGACAAACTCTACGAGCGTCATTTTGAGACCCTGCAAAAGCGCTACAACATTTCCCGCTTTGGAGCAGTCTATGCATACGATATGCTTTACGCCATGTCATCGGGTGTAACCCACTCCGTTCAGTGCGCCATGGCCGCCATGCTCAAGGCCGCATGTGACGGTACCTATCAGTTCCGCGAGGATATACGCGAGTATGCACGCCGCACAGAGAAGATCAAGGCCGCACTGCTGCGCAACGGATTCAACATCACATACGATAAGGATCTGGAGGAGCCGGTAAGCAACGGATTCTTCTTTACCTTCGGCTATAACCTTCCCGACGGCACACCCATGGAGGGAAGTCAGTTGCTGCATGAGCTGCTCTACTTTGGAATAAGCGGAATAGTTCTCTCATCAACAGGCAGCAACCGTCAGGGCATCCGCGGCTGCTCGTCAAACATACGCGACGACCAGTTCCCAATCCTTGAGGAGCGCCTCCGTCTCTTCAACGAAGCCCACAAGTAGCCCAATTGCAACGGGTTTGCAACGCTTATCTCTTGGTTTGAGGTAAGCTGACGCTTTACATTTGCATCGACAATAAAACTTATTGGTATGAAAATGTCGATTGCAAAAGGAGGGTTCGTCGGATTGTTATTGAGTCTGCTTGCTGTTGGCGCTTGGGCACAAAACGCCGGCGTTACATTTCATGTTGAGGATCTGGAACCGATAGAACGGACATTCCCCCGCAGTTCATCTTATAACATCGCCAATACCGTTGTCAGGTACAACGGCTCTGATTACCGTAACGGGGTAATCAAAAGTAGTATTGACGGTGATTCGCTGATTTTTTTCGGCACCAACTCCTTTTATAAGGGATTGATCAATGCCTATGCCAGTCATAGGGCAGTCATATTGTCTCCCGATGTGATATGGCTGCTTATCAGTCAGGGCTTTGCAGCCCATGTAAACCTTAACTCCGATGAACTGAGGGATAAGATAGTCTATCATCAGAGTAAGAAGACTCTTGAGGTTATATCAAACCAGGACCTTATTTACAATACCGATAAGGTTGACTGGAAATACATTTTCTCTGACTTTGAGAAACAGATAAGGAGCAATACAAAGAATCAGATTGCCGATATCATAACCGCCGATTTCAGTACCACCGGCATGACTGAGAAGATTGCATCGCAGATAACCCTGATGGAATCGGTAAAATCTTATTTTGAATACAAGGTGTTCACCATAGGATGCGGAATACCGGACATAACCCTGACCGGAACTCCTGACGATTGGCGCAAGGTAAGAGAGAAGGCCCAGTCCCTTAAAGGATATGGACTGGATTGGTGGATAGACAGGCTGGATCCTATACTTAAACAGTTTGTGGATGCGGCTCAAGGTACAGTTGACACTGAGTTCTGGATGGAGATGGTGGGATCTTCCAAATTCAGGAAGATGGGTTGTGGAATGCCTACCGATAAAACGGACCTTAAGTTTGACGGCTGGTTTACCGCATTCTATCCGTATGATGCACACGGTGACATGATTAACGGGCCGATGACGTATAACGCCAGACTGCTTCCGGAGATTGTGGAAACACCTTTCATCTATGAGATCAGGGGTGATGACGGAATAACGGTAAGCAAAAAGTACGATATGCAGCTTTATGCAGGAATAATAGGTATGAGTGAGGATCCCGTAACCGGAGCGTTAAAACCCGAGATAGGCTGGATGGTACGCTGCACCTTGCCGGATGTTGAGCGTGATTACTATTATAACAAAATAAAGACTGATATCCCTAAGCATTATTCAGTACCGCTTCAAAATGATGAATCCATCGTTAACAGCCTCATAAATCCTACGGCACAATTGAATATAAGCGAAACATTGCCAATGGTGGTTTTAGACGGAAACATAATAAGTGTTGATGAAAAGAAACTGGCGGAAATGGTTGCTAACAACGACTTTTCTCCCGAGAGCATCTCAGAACTTCTTTATGACACTGCGTCCAAAGAAGCCTGGAGAAAGTACCGGAAAAGACCTGAACAACTGGACACCAAGTCCAAAAGAAGACTCTTGGGCCGCAAATAATATCAGGAAAAAGAATAAAAGTAAGACGTATTTTGAGTACCTTGCCGTTGTATTACCGGAACAGATAAGTTTGGGATGAGAACTGAGCAGGAACTGGCCCGCTTGTGTACTGCAGGCGATAGGGAGGCGCAAGGCGAACTCTACGCTCAGTATGCGTCGCGTCTGTATGCTCTCTGCTACCGATACGTGGCAGACCGTGAAGAAGCCCAGGACCTGATGCATGACGCCATGATAAAGGCCATGGACAGTTTCCGGTATTTCAGTTATACCTGTGACGGATCACTCTACGCATGGTTGCGCCGCCTTACGGTCAACGTTGTGATTGACCGCCTTCGTCAGATGAGCAAGCTGCGTCTTGTCCCGCTGGATCAGACTATTGAAACGGGCAATACTGATACCGATGACGATGCGGCCGATAACATACCTGTACAGGCATTGCTGGATATGGTGGCTGCCCTGCCATCGGTCAGGCGTACGGTATTCAACATGTACTGCATAGACGGATTCAGCCATAAGGATATAGCCGATGCAATTGGCATCACGGAGAAAGGTTCGGCATCCATTCTGGCCAAGGCCCGCGCTCAACTTAAGAGCCAGGTTAATGATTATCTTAAAAGGACAGGAAGATGAAAGATTTTGACGATATATTCAAGCAGCGCCTTGAAGGCTATGAGATGAAACTGCCCACAATGGACCAACAATCATTCTGGGACAGGAAAGCAGTACGTGAACGCGCCGCCAGACGCCGCCGCAACATCCTAACCGCAGCTGTAGGCTTACCTGCCGTAGCCGCCGTTCTGATGGCCATCATGATGAGCATTAACCTGCTCTCACGGAATAATGCCACTCCTCCTGAAAAACCTGAGCTGACAATTGTTCAACAACAATCCGATAAGCCTGATACTGATAACACCGTACAATGGATTACCATTGATATTGATGGTGATTTGGGAGAGACGATGGAAAATGCCCAATTGAGCGAATCTCCCGGTGAGGAGGATGTATTTATGGTGGTTGATGAATCACCTGAGTTCCCGGGTGGTACAAGCGCTCTGATGGGATACCTTAGAGACAACATGGTTGTCCCGGACTCCTGCCGCGAGAATAACATTCAGGGACGTGTCCTGGTTACATTCATCGTTGAAAAGGACGGTTCCATCACAAAACCGGTAGTTGTAAAGAGTGTACACCCTATTCTTGATGCAGAGGCATTACGCCTGGTATCGGCAATGCCCAAATGGAAACCCGGCAGGCATAAAGGTGAAACCCAACGGGTAAAATATACGATTCCTGTCAACTTCAGAATAGAACACTACAAAAACCTGCCTACCCCAGTTACTGACGCGGCAATTGGGGAGGATATTATGTCCAGCACCAAAGATAAAACCTTCTGATCAGTCGCGGCGGAATAGGTCGCGGGTATAGACCTTGTCCTGGACATCATCCAGGCAGGAGTCATAGCGGTTTGCTATGATTGAGTTGCAGCGGCGCTTGAACTCGTCCAGATTGTTCACCACCTCACTCCCGAAGAATGTATCGCCTTCCTTGAGCGTGGGCTCATAGATTATCACCTTGGCACCCTTGGCCTTGACACGTTTCATTACACCCTGAATGGAGCTCTGGCGGAAATTGTCGGAGTTGGATTTCATGGTAAGGCGATAAACGCCTACGGTAATATCCTTCTCCGATGATTCGTTCCATGCGCTGTTGGCGGTATAGTAACCGGCTTTTTCCAGAACACGGTCGGCAATGAAGTCCTTACGGGTGCGGTTGCTGTCCACAATGGCCTGGATAAGGTTCTCGGGCACATCGTTGTAATTGGCCAGCAACTGCTTGGTATCCTTGGGCAGGCAGTAGCCGCCGTAACCGAACGACGGGTTATTATAATGGTTTCCTATACGCGGATCCAGGCCCACGCCGTCTATGATGGCGCGTGTATCCAGACCCTTCATCTCGGCGTATGTGTCAAGCTCATTGAAGAAACTTACGCGCAGGGCCAGATAGGTGTTGGCAAACAGCTTCACGGCCTCGGCCTCGGTGGTTCCCATATAGAGGGTATCTATGTTCTCCTTGATGGCTCCCTCCTGCAGCAGGCGTGCAAACGTATGTGCAGCCTCCTCCAGACGCTTTACGTTTTTATCGAATCCAACGATGATTCTGGAGGGATAGAGGTTGTCATAGAGAGCCTTGCTCTCACGCAGGAACTCTGGGGCGAATATGATATTGGGAACAACCACCTTCATGGTGCCGTCCTGCAGGCGCTCGCGGTATGAGAACTTCTCACGCACACTTTCCGTATAGCCTACTGGAATGGTTGACTTGATTACCATAATGGCATCAGGGTTGACCTTAAGCACCAGGTCTATCACCTCCTCAACATGGCTGGTATCAAAGAAGTTCTTCTTGCTGTCATAGTTGGTGGGAGCGGCAATTACCACAAAGTCGGCATCGGAATATGCCTTTTCACCGTCCAATGTGGCCGTAAGGTCCAGTTCCTTCTCTGCCAGATACTGCTCGATATAGTCATCCTGAATAGGAGATTTACGGTTGTTTATCATATCAACCTTCTCCCTTATCACATCAACTGCGGTTACCTTATTGTGCTGAGCCAGCAAAGTGGCCAGTGAAAGTCCTACATATCCTGTTCCCGCTACTGCTATCTTCATAATCTACGAATTGATTAGTTATTGCAAAGGTAAGAAAAAAAGGATACCTTTGTCTTTGAACACTGATTAACCCTAACAATGAAATACAAATTAATAGCACTCATTCTGATGGCAGCAACAATCAACTCATGCGGCGGCGCATCTTCGCAGAACGCAAAGGCTCAGACAGCCCAGGACGAAACCAAGGTTCTAATCAAGACGACAGTAGGTGATATCACCATTAAACTCTATAATGAGACTCCCCAGCACAGGGATAATTTCATTAAGCTGGTCAATGAGCATTATTATGACAGCATCCTGTTCCATCGCGTAATCAAGGACTTTATGGTACAGGCTGGTGATCCTGAGTCCAAGAATGCCGAAAAGGGAGCCCAGTTGGGTGCCGGCGGTCCCGGTTATACTATACCTGCCGAGTTTGTATATCCCAAGTATTTCCACAAGCGTGGCGCATTGAGTGCAGCCCGTCAGGCTGATCAGGTCAACCCCGAGCGTAAGTCTTCAGGTTCACAGTTCTATATAGTGACCGGTAAGACCTATGACAAGTATGAACTTCAGGATTTGGAGAAGCAGCTCCGCCAGAGGCAGGGGCAGGGGGTCTTTGACAGACTGGTAGCCCAGAACATGGACTCTATAATGAATATGCAGATGGCCGGAGATAATGACGGTATCATGAAACTGCAGGAAGAACTCAATGCCAAGACTAATCAGATATTAAAGGAGCAGGGACCGTTCAAGTTCACCGAGGAGCAGGTTGACGCTTACATGAGCGATGGTGGCACTCCGTTCCTGGACAATGATTATACCGTATTCGGAGAGGTTATAGACGGTATGAAGGCTGTATACAAGATAGAGCAGGCCGGAACCGATATGAATGACCGTCCGCGCAAGGATATCAGGATAATATCGATGGAGATAATCAAATAACAGATGTTTATGAAAAGGAAAGTCACTTTGATTCTGGCCATGATGCTGTTGGTATTGACAGCATCCGCTAAGAAAGGCCCCAAGTATGTGTTTTATTTTATTGGTGACGGAATGGGAACCAACCAGGTTATGGGTATCCAGTACTACCTGCAGGATATAGAGGGTCAGTACGGATTCAAGCCTCTGTGCTTTACCCAGTTCCCTTACACAGGACTTGTTATAACCTACTCTGCCAATAGTGACGTTACTGACAGTTCAGCTGCCGGAACAGCATTGGCATCAGGTCAGAAGACCGATAACAACGTTCTGGGTCTGCTGCCTGACCGTGAGACTCCGGTTGTTACTATTGCCGAGATGGCCCATAAGAAAGGTATCCGCGTAGCCATTGGAACTTCATGCTCTATTGACCATGCAACCCCGGGCAGTTTCTACGGCCACACCCGTCACCGCAACATGTATCACCAGATTGGAAACCAGCTGAGTGATTCAGGATTTGAGTTCTTTGGCGGTGCCGAGTTCCGTCAGCCCTCAGCACGTGATGAAAATGACCAGGATAACTATGTAAAGGCAGAGAACGCCGGATACACTGTTGTACGCGGATATGACGAGTACAAGCAGAAGGCCGCATCGACCGATAAAATCATTCTTTTTGACAAGGATTCCAAGAGTGACCATGCACTGGCTTACTCAATAGATCAGAAAGAGGGCGACCTTAAACTTGCCCAGGTTACCGAGGCTGCAATAGACTTTATGATGAAAGAGCCCAAGAAGGGATTCTTCATGATGATGGAGGGCGGCCGTATTGATAATGCCTGCCATGCCAATGATCCCGGTGCATACATCCGCGAGATGCTGGATTTTGACGAGGCCATCAAGGTTGCATATGATTTCTATCTCAAGCACAAGAAAGAGACTCTTATAGTCATTACCGCCGATCACGAGACCGGAGGTCTGGGTCTTACAGCCGGTGACTACAAGACCAACCTGAAGGTGCTGCAGTACCAGAAGATGAGCAAGGATGCTTTCACCGCTCACCTGGAAAAGATGGGACGTGAGATAGGTGATATCCTTACCTGGGAGGAAGTTGAGAAGGAACTTAAGGAGAACTTTGGTTTCTGGGACAAGATTGAACTTACCGATAAGCAGACTGCCAGTCTTAAGAGTGCATATGTTGAGACTTTTGGAATGGGCCCCGGTGCTCTCGAGGAGGGTAAGTATTTTGAGGTTTCCAAGATGTCCGATGAGGCCGCACGTGTCATGACCGAGTGTGCCCAGATAAGTTGGGCCGCAGGTTGCCATTCGGGCAGTTACGTTCCTGTATTTGCAATTGGCGCAGGTGCAGAGCAGTTCACCGGTCAGATTGACAACAAGGATATCCCCATGAAGATAAAAAAACTGGCAGGTTATTGATTACCTGAAGTCCAGATAAGGTATTAAGCGATCAAGGTCCTGAGCAGAAAACTCTTCCATGAAAGAGAGCTGCCCGGGACCTTTTATCATTCCCCTCTCATTGCGGAACTCCACAATGGCACGCGCCTGATAGAAGTCAAGATAGGGGTGACGGCGCAATTCCGTAAGAGTAGCCTTGTTTACCGGAACTTTCCTGATTGGGACTGTATCGGTAATAATGAACCATTTCATCAGTGAATCGGGCAATCCTTCTATCTCCGTCAGTTGCGATATCTGAGTGTAACCGCCCAGTCGTTCCCTGTATCTTATGATCTTTATAGCCGTGGCAGGCCCTATTCCCGGCAGTTTTACAAGTCCGGTGCTGTCAAGCGTATTGAGGTCAAGCGGCTCAAGAGGTCTGCTCTTGGCGGCATATCGGACACTCTTAACCTGGACCGTCACGGTATCCCATACATACCATTTTCTCCTTACAGTATCCCTTATGTAAACTGTACGCCTGAAAGTGTCGGGAACTTGAACCAACGAATCTGTATAAACGCTTTCATCCGGAACGGGCGGATTCCACGGGTTGCTGATTATGTTTAGAATTATGATGACAGACAATAAGACAAGTGCCACTACCCTGTCATTGCGGCTAAAATAGAAATGGTCTTTAGACATTGTGTTATGGTATAATTGGTTATTTTTGCGGCATGTTATATTTCATCAGAAAATATCCGCTGTCACTGCTTGTAATAGCAGCCATACTGTTTCTGTCACTTTTCAACCCTCCCAAAACCAAGTTGGATCCCATCACTGGTATCGACAAGGTTGTACATGTGGGCATGTACCTGGGATTGGAACTGATAATCTGGTTTGAGTATCTGCGTCACCATGATAACCTGAACCGGGTAAAGATTCTCATATTCGGAATTATCGCCCCTATAGCGTTGGGAGGTCTGATGGAGATAGCCCAGATGAAACTTACTCAGAGCAGAAGCGGTGAATGGGCCGATCTTTGGGCCGACACGATTGGCGTACTCATTGGTGCCGCCATCGGATACTTTGTAATTCAGACTGTCTTCAGAAAGAAGAGATAATCAATCCTTATTCCAGGTCTTGTAGGGATTGGTGGCCAGATATGCGTTATAATAACGATGGTCACCTGTTACCTCTTTACCGATGAAATCGGGCTTAATGAATGTCTCGTTCTCTGAATTGAGTTCAACCTCGGCCATTACCAGACCCTCATTGTCACCATGGAACTCATCGACCTCAAATACATGGGGGCCGCTGTGTACCAGATAACGTGTTTTCTCAATCGCTCCGCTCTGGTGCAGTTCAAAGAGTTCACGGGCATCCTCAACAGGAATAAGGTGATTCCACTCGTAACGGCTCATGCCCTTGCTGTCGGACGGGCCTTTGATGGTAAGGATTGCCTCCTTGTCTGTGATGCGTACACGCACGGACCTGCCGTTCTCATGGGCGATATAACCCTGAAGAATGTCATAATAGCCGTAGGCCTGTGTCTTGTAGGATGTTCCCTTTACCAGGAACTTACGTTCAATTTCAATCGACATAGTATTAGTTATTATCGGTTTAAAGACTATTTACATCTGTTTTTCCTGAGACTCGGCGAATGACATCAGATATGACTTGATGAATCCGTCAATATGACCGTCCATGACGCCGTTTACATCGGATGTCTGGTATCCGGTACGGTGATCCTTGACACGACGGTCATCAAATACATATGAGCGGATCTGTGAGCCCCACTCAATCTTTTTCTTGCCGGCCTCTATCTTCTCCTGCTCGGCCATGCGATGCTGCAGTTCCTTGTCATAAAGTATGGAACGCAGGTGCTGCAGGGCACGCTCCTTGTTCTTGGGCTGGTCACGGGTCTCGGTGTTTTCAATAAGGATTTCCTCCTCGGCACCGGTATAGGGATCTTTGAACTGGTAACGCAGACGTACGCCTGACTCAACCTTGTTCACGTTCTGACCGCCGGCACCGCCGCTGCGGAACGTATCCCAACTCATAAGTGCGGGATTGATATCCACCTCTATGGAGTCATCTATAAGCGGTGTTACAAACACGCTGGCAAATGATGTCATGCGTTTGCCCTGGGCATTGTAAGGTGATACACGGACAAGACGATGCACACCGTTCTCTCCCTTGAGATAACCGTAAGCAAAAGGTCCCTCTATCTCCATGGTCACCTGCTTGATACCGGCTTCATCACCCTCCTGCAGGTTGGCAACCGTAACCTTATAATTGTTATCCTCGCCCCAACGCATATACATACGCATAAGCATCTGTGCCCAGTCCTGACTTTCAGTACCGCCTGCCCCGGAGTTGATCTTGAGCACGCAGTCCATCTCATCGGCCTCCTCACGGAGCATATTCTTGAGTTCGAGTGATTCTACAGCACTTATTGCCTTGGCGTAGTTTTCATCCACCTCCTGTTCTGTAACCAACTCCTCCTTATAGAAATCCATGGCCAGTTGCAGTTCGTCGGCCAAAGCCTTTACCTGTTTGTAGCCGTCAATCCAAGCCTGCAGGTCCTTGACCTTCTTCATCTGCTTCTCGGCTTTCTTGGGGTCATCCCAGAATCCGGGTGCCTGAGTGCGTAACTGCTCCTCCTCAACCTGAATGAGTTTGGAATCTATATTCAGATAGCGCTTCAGGGCCTCTGTACGGTCAAGTACGTCTTTGAGTTGGTCTGCTGTAATCATACGTTGTCGTTTTGGACTGCAAATTTACTCATTTTTTCCTAATTATCAGCGGCGCAACCAGTCTGAAGGATTGAGTCTTGTGCTCTCTTTGTGGAGCTGGAAGTGAAGTATGGGGGTGCCGTTCTCAGATGTCTGTATGTTACCTACTATGTCACCCGTCTTGACCTTGTCTCCTTTCTTGAGTCTGGTCTCACTAAGGTTGCAGTATACCGATATGTATGAGCCGTGACGGATAAGCACTCCAATCTGTCCCTTTCCCTGCTGGAAAATTGATGATACCGTGCCGTCATATACCGCTCTGGCCTGAGCTCCGTCCTGTCCCTGAATGTCAAGTCCCAGGTTGTTCTGCTTGACATCCTTCATTCCGGCTACGTTCTGCACGCCGTATTCGCCTACAACCAGATAAGCTCCGGTAATAGGCATAGGCAGGCGGCCTTTGTTGCTCTCAAAGGTTCCTGACAGTTTTATCTCCTCGGGTGTCTGTACTTTGTCAGGCTTCTTGGCTTGTTCCTCCTTGATGGCAAGTTGTATCTGACGGTCAATCTCCTTGGATAGAGCATCCATCTTTTTCTGCTGGGCGGCTATCTCTTTTTTAAGGTTGGTGCGTTTGTTCTTGAGTTGGTTTACCAGGGCCTTTTGCTGTTTCTCCTCCTTACGGGCCTCCTCCTCATTCTTCTGCTGAACCTTGCGGAGTTCCTCTTTTTCCAGTCTTACCAGTTCTATCTGGGCCTTGCGGTTCTCAAGAGTATCAACTTTTTGGGTGATTTCATCGGCCATTTCCTGTAAAGAGTTGGAGTACTCACTTACGTAACGCGCGCGGCGGCTCATCTCACGGAAGGACTCTGTGGCCAGTATGAATGTAAGGGGGTTGAAACTTGAGTTCTGGTGCTGATAGAAACGGCAGGCTTCGGCATAGCGGTCCTTGCACTGCTGGTGCTCCTTTTCAAGTTGCTGTATCTCTTTCTCCAGACGGGTGGTCTCACGGTCCAGGGAGCGTATCTCACTACGGGTCTTGTCAAGCAGTTTGGTGCGCTCCTTGAGTTTTGCAGTAATGATATTAAGGTTGCTTACCTGGCTGGTAATGTTTGATTCGGTGCTGGTAAGTATCTTCTCCTGGCGGGCTATCTGTTCCTCCATCTCAGCACGTTCCTTACGCATCTTTTCAATGACGGAATTGGTCTGTCCCTCCATTAACAGCGGAATGGAGAGCAGGAACAGCAGTATGATATTTCTTTTCATCATAAGTCAAGATTGTCCAACAACTCTTCCAGCGACACCTGTTTCATCCTACGGGTCACCTGAGTCCTGTCGGGCCAGTTTTTGTTATCGGTGGATACCGATGACATCCTGGCCGATACGTTAACGTCAGTATTTGACACCCTTACCTGGAAATTTAGGTCCAAAGGATATTTCCATGAACCGGAAAGAGCGGTGAAATCGGAATAATCAACATGGAACCTGTATCCGCTGCCAGATTTGTTGACGGCGTCCAGACGGTCCTTTGAGTTGGTCACGAATTCATATCCGTACTCAATGTCTTTTATATAGGTTTTTCCCTCTTCATCTGTCCTGTCCACACGCAGGCGGGTAGCGGCATCGGCCTGGTTGGCACTGCCCGGGGCGAATATACGGTTCCACAGGAAAGCCTGAACCACCTCAAAATCCAGTCCCAATTCATTACGGTAGGGAATATCTGCATAATGACATACTGAGTAGAGATTGTGGAACTTATCCATTATAACAACCATCTCAGGCAGGAATTCCACGCGTGCCACCTCGACCAGTCCCAGCATGCTGGCACTTATCTGGATACTGCGGCCACGGCGCATCCTCAACTGTCCGCTTACCTTGGTACCCGAAAGGTTAAGTGACAGACTCGCGGTCAATTCATTGACTGGAGGGGCATCCAGAAGGGAATGGATAAGACGGGTGCTCTCCTGTTCCTGCTTCTCCTTCTGTTTCCTGAGTGCCGACTGAGAACGGCAACCTGCCAGGAACAGCAAAACCAGCAATACCGGTAATATGTATCGGATAGTTTTCATTCCAGATATTTCTGCTGTCTTATCTTCTGTTCAAGTGTGGGTGATGTACTGTTGAACTGAACCGCCCTGTGCCAGTTTTCAAGAGCCTTCTCCTTCTCTCCGCACATATAAAGCACATCTCCGTAATGTTCATATATCTCGGGGTTATCCGTATCCAGATACCTGAGCGCTTTCTCCAGAAATACCAACGCTTCACGGTAGTTTTTCATCTTGAACAGTATCCACGCATATGTGTCCAGATAAGTGGCGTTGAGTGGTTCCTCCTGTAAGGTCCTGGCACTCATCTTCCTGGCTTTGTCAAGATCACGGCCCTCGACCGAAAGATAATAGGCGTAGTTGTTAAGGACATTGATGTTGTCGGGATCGTATATGAGGGTTGAATCATAGTCGGCATACATCTTCTGTCTGTCACCTAAGGTATGGTAATAGTCACCTCTCAGATTGTATATGAGTGCCCTGTCACGGTCTGTCCTGACATGTTTCAGTCCTTTGGCCAATACATCCAGAGACTTGTCATTTTCACCCAACCAGAAATAGCCCAATGACTTTTGGGTATATGCCTCCACCAGTTCAGGTTCATGCGCCGATACCACATCACAGAAGTTCATGACCACATCCAACAGGGAACGGCAGTTGATCTTGTCTATCGCGGATTCGGCTTTTTCTATCATGTCCCGAGTGGTGTTCATGAGCAGTTCTATTATCTCTGCGGGGCGTTCAGCCTCGTAATAGGCCGAATCAAGTTCGCCCATCTGAAGATAACAGACAAACCTCTGGAACTTGAGTTCATCAGCCACATCCTCCAGTCTTCCGTAACGTTCCAGTGCACGCAGTTCCTTTTCATAGTCTCCTGCATCGTCATACAGGCCTGCCAGGGTCAACAATACATCAGTCCTTGCCGGAAAACGGCGGGTTATCTCCTCATATTGCTCTATTGCATCGGCCGTACGTCCTCCGCGCATGAAACTCAATGCCAGCAGACGGCGGTACCAATAGTTGTCAGGCTCCTCACGTACTGCCCTTTCCAGCAGTTCCTGCGCCTTGCCGTTGTATTTTTCTATAAGGGCTCTGTCCTGAAGGGACATATAGTATTGGGCCATGCTGTAACATGTTGCGGCCGATGCCGTATCATAGTCCAGGCTGCGCGACATAAGGTCCATGGCCTCATCCAGACAGCCCTCGTTGTATTTTTTTATTCCCTCCCTGTAGAAATGGTCACTGGCATATCCTTCCAGTTGTGTATCGGTCAACGGATCTGACAATGTGTTCCTGGCCGAACCGCATGATACTGCAGCAGCCAGGGTAAAAAGCAGAAAAACGGATATGATTATGCCCCTTTTCATCAAATGACGTTTTAAACACCGCTGTGGCCGAATCCGCCTGCACCGCGCTCGGTTTCATCCAATGTTTCAACTGTTATCCATTCCGCCTGCTCATGACGTGCTATTATCATCTGGGCGATGCGCTCGCCGTCGTTTACTACGAATTCCTCCTGAGACAGGTTTATCAGAATCACCCCTATTTCGCCGCGGTAATCGGCATCTATTGTTCCGGGAGTGTTAAGTACCGTAATACCTTTCTTGATAGCCAAACCGCTGCGCGGACGTACCTGTGCCTCAAATCCGGCAGGCAGGGAGATGAACAGGCCGGTGGGTATGAGACGGCGCTCCATAGGTTTCATTACTACGGGCTCGTCAAGATTCGCCCTAAGGTCCACTCCTGCCGATTGCGGTGTAGCATACTCGGGAAGCGGGTGATGTGAACGGTTGATTATCTTTACCTCCATACTCAATTGAGTGATTTGGTTTTGCACAGCGAAAATAACAAATATACCGCCAACTGAGGCAGAAATATTCTGAAAAACCACTAATTTTGAAACAAAGAGATACAGAGAATGGATTGGCAAAGACTTATTTCGGCAAAGCGTCTGGGTTTGGAAGGCATAGAGTCCGCCCATAAGGATGACCGTTCGGCTTTCCTTAGGGATTATGACCGACTTATTTTTTCGGCTCCTTTCCGGAGATTGCAGAACAAGACACAGGTGTTCCCACTGCCGGGCAGCGTTTTTGTACACAACCGTCTCACCCATAGCCTTGAGGTTTCATGCGTAGGCCGCTCGCTGGGCAACAACGTGTCCAGGGGTATAATCAGGAAACGCCCTGAACTGGCCGACACCAACATTACCGAGATAGGTAATATCGTATCGGCTGCATGCCTGGCTCACGATATGGGCAATCCTCCTTTCGGCCATTCGGGAGAGAAGGCCATTTCGGCCTTTTTCACCGAAGGAAAGGGACAGTCTCTGGAGGCTCAGTTCGCTGCCAGTCCCGGCCAGTGGACCGATATCATAAACTTTGAGGGTAATGCCAACGCGTTCCGTCTGCTGGCACATCAGTTCATAGGACGCCGAAAGGGAGGCTTTGCCATGACCTATTCAACGCTGGCATCAATCGTAAAATATCCGTACGCATCGATCTTGGCCAATGGTAAGCACAAGTTCGGTTTTTTTGAGAGTGAGGCTCATATTTTTGCCCAAATAGCCGATGAATTGGGGATAATCCGTCTTTCCGCTCCGGGGCAACCGCTTAAGTATGTACGTTATCCCCTAGTCTGGCTGGTCGAGGCCGCCGATGACATCTGTTACCTGCTTATGGACCTTGAGGATGCCCATAAACTCAAACTCCTTTCCACTTCAGAGACCATAAGACTGATGATGGATTTCCTGGACCCCGCCGAGCAGAAACATGCTGAGGGCATAATAGGGATGGTGACCGATGTGAACGAGCAGGTATCTTATCTGCGATCCAAACTGGTAGGTCTCCTGATTGAAGAGTGTACCCAGGTGTTCCTGGAGAATGAGGACTCCATTCTTGACGGTTCATTCAGCGGTTCACTGATCAATCATATAAGCCCCATCCCAAGGGAGGCATACAGCCAATGTGCCCAACTCTCCGTTCAGAAAATATACCGTTCCCGTGACGTACTGGAGGTGGAACTGGCCGGTTTCCGTATCATCAGCACTCTGCTGGACCTAATGGTTGAGGCGGTCCTTAATCCCGAACGCGAATACTCCAAATTGCTCATCGGCCGTGTGTCAAGCCAATATGACATCAACGCTAAGGACATATACAACCGCATTCTTGCCGTTCTGGATTACATAAGCGGCATGACCGATGTCTATGCCCTTGATATTTATCGCAAGATCAACGGAAACAGCCTTCCGGCCGTATAAAAACAGAAAGGGGTGACCGGACAAGCCGATCACCCCTTTCTTCTATCAAGTCTAATCAATTTTCTCTTGTGGGAAGATCCATGTCAAGGAAGTTGTTACGGGAAGCCTGAAGGCGCTCGTACTCCTCCTTGTCACCTACTATAATCTTCTCAAACTCACGCAGACCGGTACCGGCAGGAATCAGGTGACCGCAGATAACGTTCTCCTTCATACCCAGCAGGCTGTCGCTCTTACCGTTGATGGCGGCCTCATTCAGAACCTTGGTGGTCTCCTGGAATGATGCGGCTGACATGAAGCTCTGAGTAGCCAGAGCAGCGCGTGTGATACCCTGCAGGATCTGAGTTGATGTAGCAGGACGTGCCTCCTGAGCCTGAACCAGCTTGAGGTCCTTACGCTTGAGCTGTGAGTTCTCGTCACGGAGTTTACGTGCGGTTACCATCTGACCGGCAAACAGGTTCTCTGAGTCACCCGGATCGGTAACGACATACTTACCCCAGATGCGGTCGTTCTCCTCCATGAACTCCAGCTTGTCTACGACCTGCTGTGCCAGGAAGCGGGTATCACCCGGCTCGTCAATCTCGACCTTACGCATCATCTGACGTACTATGATCTCAAAGTGCTTATCATTGATCTTAACACCCTGCAGACGATATACATCCTGCACCTCGTTCACGATATACTCCTGTACGGCTGTGGGGCCCTTGATGGCCAGAATATCGCTCGGTGTGATGGCACCGTCGGACAGAGGTGTTCCGGCGCGTACATAGTCACCCTCCTGTACCAGAATCTGCTTGGACAGGGCAACCAGGTACTTGCGCTCATCGTCTGTACGTGATACGACTGAAATCTCACGGTTACCACGCTTGATCTTACCCATGTGAACGGTACCGTCAATTTCTGATACCACTGCGGGGTTGGACGGGTTACGTGCCTCAAAGAGCTCAGTAACACGGGGCAGACCACCGGTGATATCACCAGCCTTACCCTGAACGCGCGGAATCTTAACCAGAATGTCACCGGCAGCGAGTTCCTGACCATCCTTTATAACCACGTGACCGCCTACAGGCAGGTTGTAAGAACGCAGCACCTCACCCTTGGGTCCGATGATATCGGCAGACGGGATCTTGGTACGGTCCTTGGTTTCTGTGATGATGATCTCCTCAAGGCCGGTAGCCTCATCGGACTCAATCTTATATGTTACGTTTGCTATAACGTCTGTAAGTTTAACCTTACCTGAAACCTCGGTAATGATAAGTGCGTTGAAAGGATCCCATGTTGCAATCTGATCACCCTTCTTCACTACGGCACCGCTCTTTACGAACAGTTTTGAACCGTAAGGCAGAGTGTGGTTGGAAAGGGCAATGCCTGTGTTCTCATCAATGAACTTAACCTCACCCAGACGACCTACAACAATCTGAATCTTCTTACCGTCATCACCTGTAGCATCTACGGTACGAACCTCCTCAAACTCGATGCGGCAGTCATACTTGGCTGTCAGACCGGAGTTGGCGGCTATGTTCGATGCGGTACCACCGGCGTGGAATGTACGCAGTGTCAGCTGAGTACCAGGCTCACCGATTGACTGGGCGGCGATAACACCTACAGCCTCACCCTTCTCTACCAGACGGCCTGTTGCCAGGTTACGTCCGTAGCACTTGGCGCATACACCGCGCTTGCTTTCGCAGGTGAGTACTGAACGGATCTCAACGCTCTCGATAGGTGACTCGTCAATCTTCTTGGCAATCTCCTCGGTAATCATCTCACCGTCGGCAACCAGAAGTTCACCGGTTGTGGGATGTATAACGTCATGAACCGATACACGGCCCAGGATACGCTCATAGAGTGATGCAACAACCTCCTCGTTCTCCTTAAGGGCGGTGCAAACCAGGCCACGCAGTGTACCGCAGTCCTCCTCGGTGATGATCACATCATGTGATACGTCAACCAGACGACGTGTCAGATAACCGGCATCGGCTGTCTTAAGAGCGGTATCGGCCAGACCCTTACGGGCACCGTGTGTTGAGATGAAGTACTCCAACACTGACAGACCCTCCTTAAAGTTAGAAAGGATAGGGTTCTCAATGATCTGTGCACCCTCGGCACCGGCTTTCTGAGGCTTGGCCATCAGACCACGCATACCGGAAAGCTGACGGATCTGCTCCTTGGATCCACGGGCACCTGAATCAAGCATCATGTAAACTGAGTTGAAGCCCTGGTCATCGTTGGAGATGGTCTTCATCAGCACCTTTGACAGGTCCTCGTTAACGTGTGTCCATACATCGATAACCTTGTTGTAACGCTCGTTATCGGTGATAAGACCCATGTTATACTCGGCCATGATACCTTCAACCTCCTCATTACCCTTGGCAACAAGTTCCTGCTTCTCCTTAGGTATTATGATATCGTTAAGGTTGAATGACAGACCGCCCTGGAAGGCCATCTTGTAACCCAGGTTCTTGATTCCGTCAAGGAACTCACAGGCGCGGGCAACACCGACCTTCTTGATAACATCCGATATCAGGTCACGCAGAGTCTTCTTTGATATGATGTAGTTGATGTAACCAACCTCATCAGGTACCAGTTCGTTTACTATTACACGACCTACTGATGTCTCAACCAGGTGAGTGATGGGTGAACCCTGCTCGTCAACGTCATTTACCATAACCTTGACGACGGCGTGGATATCGACCTTACCCTCGTTGTAAGCGATAAGAGCCTCCTCGGGTCCGTAGAATGTCAGACCCTCACCCTTAACCTTCTCAATATAGTTACCGTCGGCGTCCTTGACTGAACGGCGGAGTTTAGTAATGTAGTACAGACCCAGAACCATATCCTGTGCAGGCACTGTGATAGGAGCACCGTTGGCTGGGTTCAGGATATTGTGTGACTGGAGCATGAGCATCTGAGCCTCAAGTATTGCCTCATTGCTGAGCGGGAGGTGTACAGCCATCTGGTCACCGTCAAAGTCGGCGTTGAAGGCGGTACAAGCC